>ERZ857951.519-NODE-519-length-50177-cov-4.383664_pt1 | contig 50177 bp, 39 predicted proteins | sample MGYA00519759_ERZ857951 | MGnify/ENA primary metagenome ERZ857951 (study PRJEB31778, sample SAMEA3449377) | human gut metagenome | biome: human gut; feature: human-associated habitat; material: faeces | place: United Kingdom | collected 2010/2012 ...
GCGGCTCCATTGGGTAAGGAGCCGCCGCGCCCGGACATCCGGGAGGCGGGGGCTTCCCGGGTCCGGTTGCCGTCCGCCGACATCGCTTCCCCGACGGGCGGCACCTCCTGAAGTCCGCGCTCTTGTCCCTTCCTGAAGGGCGCGGGCAACGGCGCGGCGGAATTCACCCGCCGCGCCGTTTTTTGTGGGGCGGGGGTTTGCCGCCCGGACTGGATTTATAGTGCCCTGCGGGCACAGGAGCTTTACGCCTCCCGGCGATGGACCGCCTATCGTTGCTGTCGTCATCCGTAAGGCTGCCTTGCCGCCAACGGCTGAAGCCTCCCTCCGCGCCGCGCAATTGCCATTGACGGCTGGGCTTCGAGTCAAAACGCCGTCCGCTGCCGGAAATTGACGCGCGGCGATTTCGGGGCGCAGCGAGCCACGCGAGCAAGACCCGTGGGACGCCGCGTCACCACGTTACGACGTACAGCGGGGGCAGGGGGTTGTAGGGGGCCTGGGGGCTGCCGCCCCCGGCCCCCTGCCGCGCGCCGCGTAGGCGGCCAAAACGGCGGCACGCCGTAAGCACCCGTGCCCGCAGGGCACACAGAACATCATCCATGTGACAAGCCTTCTCCACCCGACAAGAACAGTCACATACAGCAAGGAACGAGAACAGATAAGATAAAGGAGATCATCCCCCCATGCGTCACACTGCAACAACCCTTGCCCTCACGGCCCTCCTTGCCGCCTGCCTCCTGGGCGGCTGTCTGGAGGGCAGCACCAGCGCCGCGCCCCAGACCGCCGTGGTCGATCTGGAGCGGATCATGTCACAATCCCGCGCCGCCGAGGCCGGGCGCGCCCATCTGGCCCAGGCCCGTCAGCGCCTGGAACAGGGCTTTGCCGACCTGCAAAAAGCCTGGGCCAAAGCTCCGGACAAGGAGCGCGAGGCCGTGCTTCGCGACGGCGCGCTGACCCTCCGCCGCCAGATGGCCGCCGAGGAGGCCGCCGTACAAAATGTCGTCAACGGCCTGCTTCTGGAAGAGGTCAAAGCCTGGCGCAAGGCCCATAAGGCCGCCCTGGTTCTGCCCCGCCGGAATGTGCTGGACGCCGACGCCAGCCTGGACATCACCGCAGCCATACTCAAGGGCATGGACGCCCGCAAGGCCGTCTTCCCGGCGCTGCCCGTGGTGTCCGTCAAGCTGCCCGGCGAGAAGGGGAAAACGCCGGAAACCCCCGGCCAAGCCAATCACAACGCCGCCCCCGGCGCAAAAAGGAAGTAAGCATGAGCGCACAGAAAAATTCCGGCAAGACCGGGGCTGAAGCCGCCGCTTCCGGCGAAGGCCAACAAATCCGCGTGGCCCTGAACAGCGCCCACCTTGCCACGTCCTACGCCAATGTCTTCCAGACCCGCTGCACGGCCGAGGAAATCATCCTCTGCTGCGGCCTGAGCCTGCCCGAAAACCTGAACGGCCCGGACGGCGGCACTGAAAACGTCCTGGCCGTGGACCTGGACCGGCGCATCGTCATGACTCCGTCCTCGGCCCGGCGTCTGCTCCTGGCCCTGGACCGCACGCTCAGGGAGAATGCCGCCCGTTTCAGCGGCAACTGCCCGCACGCCTGAACCCATGTTACGGTCTGAAACCACGCAAAAGGGCCGCGCCAGACGACGCGGCCCCTTGCATGACAGAACATTTCAAATGAGGACTGAGCCTAGTTGCCCAGCTTGATGCTCTTCAAAACGGTTTGCAGCTTGGCGGGCAGTTTGGTGTCGCGCTGCCGGAGCATGGCGCTCACGGCCAGGGTCTTTTTGCCTTCGTAAAAGCCCCAGCTCACATTGCACAGCCCCCTGGCCGGGAACAGCGCGGTCACGGCCAGAGCCGCGCCCTTGGCCGTTGTTTCGCGCGCGCAGTTCACTTCCGTGGCGCCGCCCCGCTTGAAGCCGTCGATGGCCTGTGCGCAGATTTCCTTGACGCCGTCCTCATCCAGTTTGGCGAAAGCGGCCTGGTCCATCTCGCCCACGGGCTGCTCCATGATGGCGAACTGCGGCACTTCCGGGCTCTGAGCCATCAGCAGCACCTTCATGTCCCCGGCCTGCTTCTGCACTTGGGCCAGAGCCTCCTTGGGGGCGATTTGCCAGTCCGAGGGCAGGTCGATGGTCAGGCCCGGCAGCTTGTGTTCCTTGAAGCCGTCCGGAGCCGCCAGTGCCGCGTCCGCCAGGCCCAGGCACAACGCCCCGGCCAGCAGCAAAGTCCATGCGTAACGCATATCTTGATTTCCTCCTGAGTAGTGGGCGGCGCGGGCACAATCCCCTGCCGCCGGGGCAACTCTATGCCCGGCTCGCGGGACTGTCCAGAACCCGGCTCCCATACCGGCGCGGCACTCTTCCGGCAAGCCGTTTTTTGCCATCGGACGCATTGTCGTGTAAGGCAGGGAACAAGGAGACGCCATGAACGACCACATCCGTTTTGATCGCGACGCCCTGGAACTGCATCTGCTGGACCAACGCCTTTTGCCGGGAGAGGAGGCGGATTTCGTCTGCCGCACGCCCGACGAGGTGATCACGGCTCTGCAAACCATGGTGGTGCGCGGCGCTCCGGCCATCGGCGTCACCGCCGCCTGGGGCTGCGCCCTGGCCGTCTCCCGGACCGGGGACGGCGACGGCTGGCGGGAGCGCCTGGACGCCGCCCTGGAGGCCATTGCCGACGCCCGGCCCACGGCCGTGAATCTGCGCTGGGCCGTGGAACGCATGCGCGCGTGCCGACGCGCCGCCGGAGATGTGGATCGCCCCGCCCTGCTGGAGCTTTTTCTGCGCGAGGCCCGGACCATGCAGGACGAGGACGTGGCCGCCTGCAAGCGCCTGGGCCGCTTCGGCGCGGACTGCCTGGAGGACGGGGACACGGTGCTCACCCACTGCAACGCCGGGGCCCTGGCTACGGCGGGCTACGGCACGGCTCTGGGCGTGATCCGCGCCGCAGTGGAACAGGGCAAGCGCATCCGGGTCATTGCCGATGAAACCCGCCCTTTTTTGCAGGGCGCGCGGCTCACGGCCTGGGAACTGCACAAGGACGGCATTCCGGTTACCGTGGCCTGCGACAACGCCTGCGCCCTGCTGATGCAGAAAGGGCTCGTCCAGCGCGTGGTGGTGGGCGCGGACCGCATCGCGGCCAACGGCGACGCGGCCAACAAGATCGGCACCTTCGGCGTGGCCCTGCTGGCGCGGCATTTCGGCATCCCCTTCTATGTGGCCGCGCCGCTCTCGACCATTGACCCGCAAACGGCCGCCGGCACGGCCATTCCCATTGAGGAACGCCCGACCGGGGAGGTGACCCATGCGGGGGGGCGGCGCGTGACGCCCGAGGGCGTACCGGTCTACAACTTCGCTTTTGACGTGACCCCGGCGGCGCTGATCAGCGGCATCATCACCGAAGCGGGCGTGCTGCGGCCGCCTTACGGCCCGGCTGTCCGCGCGGCCCTGGACGAAGCCGCGACGGAGGCGCGCCCATGAAAGAACTGGTGCTGCTGGTGGAACCGGCCAAGGAGCCGTCCGTACCGTCGCCCGCCTCCGGTCTGGGCCAGGCCGTCGCCCACTGGAGCGCCTGGGAAGTGCCGGAAGGCCGAATCTCCCTGCCCGCGCGTCTCCATGCGGACCTGTTGGCGATCCGCGCCGAACACATGGCCTGGGCCTATGATCTGGGCCGCCTGCGTGTGGGCCGCAAGGAACTGCAGGAAAAGCTCAAAGCCGGGGAAAGCCCGTCCATGTGGTGGTGCTCCCTGCTCTACGAGCGCCACCCCAAGATGACGCCCAATCTCTACACCATCTACAAGCTGCGCGCCCTGGAACGCCTCATGGACGAGGAAGGCTTCACGGCCCTGCGGCTCTGCGGCGGCGACGCCACCCTGCGCCACACGCTGGCGGATTTCTGCGCCGTGTCGGGCCGCCTCTTTGTGGAATGCCACGAGCCGGGGCTGCGCCTCAAGCCCGCGCAAAGCCTGCTGCGGCGGGTCTACAACGCCTGCCCCGCGCCCTTGCGGGCCGCGGCCCGCTACGCGCACTGGTGGTGGACCATACGACGCAAGCTGCCCTGCATCCGGAAAGAAAAAAACTGTCTGCCGCCCGCATCGGGGCAAAAGCCCGCCGCCACCATTGCCACCTATTTCCCCAATCTGGACATGCACGCCGCCGGTCTGGGGCGCTTCCGCTCCCGCTACTGGGAAAAGCTGCACGACGTTCTTGACGCGGTGGCCCGGCGCGAAGGAGCGCAGTTCGTGCGCTGGCTGTTCATCCGCTTTCCCGCGCCCCAGCTTTCCTTCGCCCAATGCCGCAAACTGCGCGACCGTTTCCGCGAGGAAGGCAAAGACGGCCTTTCCTTCCACTATCTGGAAGAATTTCTGCGCCACCGCGATCTCTGGGCAGCCCTGTGGCGGCATCTGCGCCTCTGCTGGGCCAGCCTGCGCCTGGAAAAACACGCGCGCCCGGCCTTTCACTTCGCCGGTTCCCGGCTCAATTTCTGGGACTACGCCAAGGGCGACTGGGCCGAATCCTTCCGGGGCTGGCGCGGCCTGGAGCGCTGCCTTCAGAACCGGGCCTTCAAGAGCTATGCGCACTGCGCCGGGCCGCAGCGCTGGACCCTGTTCCCGCTGGAAAACTGCCCCTGGGAGCGCATGCTGACCCAGGCCGCGCATGAGGCCGGGAACGGGCCGGTCTTCGGCGCACAGCATTCCACCATCCGGCCCACGGACTTCCGCTATTTCGACGATCCGCGCGCCTTCAGCGCGCCGGACTGCGCGATCTTCCAACCTGACGCCATCCGGGGCAACGGCCGCTCGGCCTGCCGCCAGTGGCTGGACGCGGGCATGCCGCCCGAGCGCCTGGGCGAAGTGGAGGCCCTGCGCTACCTCTACCTCGCCGACGCGGCTCCGGCGCAAACGGAAGCCCCGGACCCCGCGCCGACTACGCCCGCAGGCGGCCTCAAGCGGCTGCTGGTCCTGACCAGCTTTTTCAACGACGAAACCGAGGCCCATCTGGTCTTGCTGGCACGCGCCGTGCATGCCGGGCTGCTGGAAGGCTGGGATATTGTCGTCAAGCCCCACCCCTACCTGCCCGTGGAAGAACGCCTGCGCGCCCTGCTGGGCCGCCGGATGCGCGAAATCCACCTGGCGGACGGCCCCATTGCCGAACAGTTGCGGCCCGGCGTGACGGTCTGGGCCTCCAATTCCACCACCGCCGCCCTGGAAGCGGCGCTCAAGGGCCTGCCGGTCATGGTTATGCTGCCCAGCGACGACTTCGACCTCTGCCCCTTGCAGGACGTGCCGGAACTGCCGCGCACCGGCGATCTGGAGGACGTGCGCCTGGCCCTGGCAACGGCGGCGCCCCTGGACCTGCCGCCCGATTATCTGGATCTGAACCCGGAACTGCCGCGCTGGCGGCAACTCCTGGACTTGTGAGGCCGTTATGGACGCGCATCAGGAAACCGACCGGCGGATCGCGGAAATGGTCCGCGCCTGTTACTGGGACAGGGACATCAACTGTGCCCGCACCACCCTGTACTGCATGAGCCGCCTCTTCGATCCGCCCCTGGACCCGCAGCTGGACCGCGCGGCCATCGGCCTGAACGGAGCCGGACGCATGGGCTGCCAGTGCGGCCTGCTGGAGGGCGCGCTGCTCTTCCTCGGAATCCATGCGTCGTTCCTGGGCAAGACGGAAAAGGAAGTCTGCGCCGTCTGCGGCCGCTATGCCGCCGCCTTCCAGGAACGTTTCGGCGGGGTCGATTGCCGGGTGCTGCGGCCCGGCGGCTTTCAGAAAAGCGATCCGCCGCATCTCTGCGAGGGGCTGACCGTGGAGGCTGTCCGCCTGCTCCATGATTTTGTGGCGGCGTTGCGCTGACCGGAGAATGGGTCGCGGGCCCCGCCCCGATTTGACGTCCCGCGCGTTTTCCCTTAATCAGTAACCACTATGCCTTGTTTCAGCAGCACAAAGGAGCATGACCTTATGTCATCCGACAGTCCCGACTTTCCCGCACCTGAACCCGGTACGCATAATCCCGCCGGCCTGCCCGCGCCCGCCCTCTCCCGCTGAACGCCTCTTGAGAGCGGCGCGTCCCGCGCCGGTCCCAGGAGGTTCCCATGTTTTCCTTTTTCACGGCTCTGAAAGCCTTATTCCATTCCCCGCGTCCGTCGTCCCGCCCGCTGTCCCGCGCGGACCGCGCCGCGCGCGGCGTCGGACGCCCCCACTCCCCGGCAGCGCCGAAGCACGCCGCCTCGCAACATCTGCTTGATGCCGCCCGGCAACGGCCGGACGCCCTGCTGCGCGCCTACAACTCGTCCACGCGGGGCCTGAACAGCGCGCAAATCCCGGCCCTGCGCCGGCGCCACGGTGAAAACCGCCTGGCCCGCAGCCGCCGGGAACCTCTGCCCCTGCGACTGCTCAGGGCATTTCTCAATCCCTTCAGCGTGGTTCTGCTGCTGCTCGCGGCCATTTCCTTCATCACCGACTATCTGCTGGCCGCCGCCGGGGAAAAGGATCTCACGGCCGTGCTCATCGTGGGCGGCATGGTGCTGATCAGCGGCACGCTGCGCTTCGTGCAGGAGGCTCGCTCCGGCGACGCCGTGGCCCGCCTGGAATCCCTGGTCAACACCACCATCGACGTGCTGCGCGACGGCCGGGGCGGCGAACGGCCCATCAGCGAGCTGGTGCCCGGCGATGTGGTCCGCCTGGCCGCCGGGGACATGATCCCGGCTGATCTGCGGATTCTGGAGGCCAAGGACCTCTTCATCAGCCAGTCCTCCCTGACCGGCGAAAGCGAACCGGTGGAAAAATTCGCCGGTCTGCCGGACGCCTCTCCGGAGGCCCCGGCCAGTCCGCCCCAGAGCCCGCTGGACTGCGCCGACCTGGCCTTCATGGGCAGCAACGTGGTCAGCGGCTCGGCCCTGGCCCTGGTGCTGGCCGTGGGCAACGCCACCCTGTTCGGCTCCCTGGCCCGCCAGATCGCCGACACCACCACCCGCACCAGTTTCGACAAGGGCGTCAGCGCCGTGTCCTGGCTGCTGATCCGTTTCATGGCCTGCATGGTGCCCATTGTCTTTTTCATCAACGGCTTCACCAAGGGCGACTGGGTGGAGGCCGCGCTCTTCGCCCTGTCCGTGGCTGTGGGCCTGACGCCGGAAATGCTGCCCACCGTGGTTTCCGCCAACCTGGTGCGCGGCGCGGCCTTCATGGCCCGCAAAAAGGTCATCGTGCGGCGCCTGGACGCCATCCAGAACCTGGGGGCCATGGACGTGCTCTGCACGGACAAGACCGGCACCCTGACCAGGGACAAGATCATTCTGGAATATTCCCTGGACGTGCACGGCAACGAGGACGAGCGCGTGCTGCGCCACGCCTTTCTGAACAGCTGGTTCCAGACCGGTCTGAAAAACCTGCTGGATGTGGCCATTGTGGACCATGCCGACGACCTGGACATGCTCACCCTGCGGCGGGACTACGTCAAAGTGGATGAAATCCCCTTTGATTTCGGCCGCCGCCGCATGAGCGTGGTCGTCGCCGACCACCTGGGCAAGACCCGGATGATCACCAAGGGCGCGTTGGAGGAAATGCTGGCCGTCTGCGCCTGGGCCGAATACCACGGCCAGGTGGAGCCGCTGACCCCGAAACTGCGGGAGGAAATCCTGGCCCGCACCCGCCGCTACAATGCCGACGGCCTGCGCGTGCTGGGCGTGGCCCGGAAAACCCTGCCGGACGGCGGCCGGAGCTTTTCCGTAGCCGACGAGGCCGACATGGTGCTCATGGGCTATCTGGCCTTTCTGGACCCGCCCAAGGAATCGGCGGCCCAGGCCGTGGCCGCCCTGCGCGACTACGGGGTGCGCGTCAAGGTGCTCACCGGCGACAACGACGCCGTGACCCGCAGCATCTGCCGTCAGGTAGGCCTGCCCGCCGAACGCGTGCTGCTGGGCGCGGATCTTGCGGATATGGACGACGAGCGCCTTCGACAGGAAGTAGAGCGGGTGGATATCTTCGCCAAGCTCAGCCCGCAGCAGAAGGCGCGCATTGTGGCCTGCCTGCGCGGCAACGGCCATGTGACGGGCTTCATGGGCGACGGCATCAACGACGCGGCGGCCATGCGCACCGCCGATGTGGGCATTTCCGTGGACACCGCCGTGGACGTGGCCCGCGAGTCGGCGGGCGTGATCCTGCTGGAAAAGGATCTCACCGTGCTGGAGGCCGGGGTCATTGAAGGACGCCGCACCTACGCCAACATCATCAAGTACATCAAGATGACGGTGAGTTCCAATTTCGGGAATATGTTCTCGGTGCTGGCGGCCAGCGTCTTTCTGCCCTTCCTGCCCATGACGCCCCTGCAGATTCTGGTGCTCAACCTGATCTACGATCTGTCCTGCACCACCATCCCCTGGGACAATGTGGACGAGGAATTCCTGCACCAACCCCGTACCTGGGACGCCGGTTCCATCAGCTCCTTCATGCTCTGGCTCGGGCCCACCAGCTCGATTTTCGATCTGCTGACCTTTGTTCTGATGTACCGGCTGATCTGCCCGGCGGTTCTGGGCGGCCCCTGGCACAGCCTGGACCCGGCCGGGCAGGCCGCCTTCGCGGCGCTGTTCCAGGCGGGCTGGTTTGTGGAGTCGCTCTGGTCCCAGACCCTGGTCGTTCACATGATCCGCACGCCCAAGCTGCCCTTCGTGGAGAGCCGGGCGGCCTGGCAGTTGACGCTCCTGACCAGCCTGGGCATTGCCGTGGGCACGGTCATCCCCTTCACCTCCCTGGGCCGGGGCCTGGACATGGCGGCCCTGCCCGCCGGGTATTTCCCCTGGCTGGGCGGCATGATCCTGGGCTATATGCTGCTGACCACCGTGGTGAAGCGGGCTTACATCCGGCGCTACGGCCAGCTGCTGTAGAAGCTGAAGCGAGCTCTTCGCGGTGCGGATTTTCCACGGAAATCCGCACCGCGCGTTTAGAAACAGCTCCTACGGCAGATAGCCGCCGTGCGCGCTGCGCACATCCTCAATGGTAAGAAAGCTCTTGGGCGAAAGTTTCTTGCACAGGCGCACCAGGCTGTTGACCTTGCGGCGCGGCAAGACCACCCGCAAGAAGTGCATTTCGTCATGCATGCCGAAGGCCTCAAGCCGGGTTACGCCGAAACCGGCTTTGCGCAACACGGCGGCAAGGTGCTCGTCGTCCTCGGGCGCCACGATATTGACGACGGTGATGCCCAGAGCCAGGCGCTCTTCCACGAAAATACCCATCAGAATGCCGCAACTGTAGCCCCCGGCATAGGCAATGATGTTGAAGACGTTGTCCAGATGCGCCATGACCCGTGAGATGGCGACCACCCAGATGATGATCTCGAAAAAGCCCACCAGGGCCGCCACAAAACGCACGCCGCGCATGACCAGGACGGTTCTGACCGTCCCCAGAGTCACGTCCGCGAGACGCAGGCAGAAAATCAGCAGCGCTCCCGCCAAATCCAAATGCATTCCCAAGAGTGTCATGGCATCCTCACTGAATATGTAAAGCCGGGATAGTGCGGATATCCCGGCTGAAAATTTCGCCCCTGGAGCAGATTAACTTTGAGTTGAAATGCCCAACCTGGCGATGTGTTTATGGCAATGCTACCAGAACGCCGCATTTTGGCAATCAGGCGGCCTTGCAAAACCGGGGCGGACGACTCCGACGCGGCCCGGCTTCAGTCCCGGCCCGCCATTTTCTTCAGTTTCCGGTAGAGCGTGGGGCGGCTGACGCCCAGGGCGCGGGACGCGGCCCGGATATTGCCGTTGTGCCGGGCCAGAGCTTCGGCCACGGCCCGCTGCTCCAGGTCTTCCAGGGTGCCCTGGCCGGGGCCGCCGGACGGTTCCGATGGAGCCGCCTGCCGGGTCCGCTCCAGCCCGGCGATGCCGAAATGCTCGGCCAGCAGATCGCCGCCCTCGGCCAGATGCATGGCGCGCTCCACCGCGCTTTCCAGCTGGCGGACGTTGCCGGGCCAGGCATGGGCCGTGAGCATGGCGGCGGTGTCCGGCGGCAGGACCGCCGTGGGTTTGTTCAGGCGCAGCCTGTGCCGCTGGATGAAATACTCGGCCAGGGGCAGAATGTCTTCCGGCCGCTCGCGCAAGGGCGGCACAAGGATGTTCAGAGTGCTGATGCGGTAATAGAGATCCGCGCGAAATTTCTGCTGTTCGATGGCCTGCCTCAGATCCTTGTTGGTGGCCGAAATGACGCGCAGATCCACGGGCACGGTACGCAGGCCGCCCACGCGCTGGATCTCGCCGGTCTGGAGCACGCGCAGCAGCTTGACCTGCATGTCAAAGGGCATGTCCCCGATTTCGTCCAGAAAAAGCGTGCCCGAATCGGCCAGCTCGAACTTGCCGGGCCGCCCGCCCTTGCGCGCGCCGGTAAAGGCCCCCTCCTCATAGCCGAACAGCTCGCTTTCCAGGAGTTCCTTGGGAATGGCCCCGCAGTTGATGGCCACAAAGGGCCGGTTGCGCCGCTCCCCGCCGTTATGGATGGCCTGGGCGAAGAGCTCCTTGCCCGTGCCCGTTTCGCCGCAGAGCAGCACCGGGGCCGTACTGGCCGCCGCGATGCGCGCGTGGCGCAGGGCCTGCCCCAGGCAGGCGCTGGACCCCAGAATGGAATCAAAGGTGAAATGGGCGTGGCTGCCGGTCACTTCCACGGCCATGCCCATGACTTCCTTTTTTTCCTGCACGGTGAGCAGGCCGCCCACCACTTCACCGTTGCTCATGCAGATGGGGTCAAAGGAAGCGAAATGCGTCATGCCGCTGTGCCGGGCGAGAATTTCGCGCGCCTTGAAACTTTTGCCCGTGGCGAGATGTTCCAGCACGCCGCTGCGGCCGCCGGTAAAGTCCTCGAAATCCCGCCCGGCGGGCGAGACGGGCAGACTGAAGAGCCGCCGGGCGCTACGGTTGGTCTGCACGATGCGGCCGTGCGAGTCCACGGTGACAATGCCCCGCGAGTCGGATTCGATAAGGGCGCGCAAATACTGGTTGGTGGTGGCCAGGTCCCGCATGCGCTCCCGCTCGCGCAACTGGGAGGTCACGGTTTCCGCGGCCTGGCGCACCAGGCCCAGGGTGTGCACATGCATCATGGCCGACTCGCCGCTGAGCGAAATGGCCCCCAGCACAACGCCGCCGTCCGGCGCGAAAACCGGCGCGCCCGCATTGCTCAGACGGCGCGCGTCCATGGAAAACATGGCGTCGCCGGGCAGAAAGACCGGCACCTTCTCCTCCAGGGCCAGACCGATGGCGCAGGTGCCCACGTCGCGCTCCAGCCAGCGGTAGCCGGGCAGGCAGCGCCGCCGCTTGAAATGCTCCACCAGTTCCGCGTCCCCCACCACGTAAAGCACATAGCCCTCACTGTCGGCCAGGGCCATACAGAAACCCGTGCCCTTGAGCAGTCCGTAGAGCGTGTCGATCTGCGCCCGGGCCAGGTCAAAGAACTCCCTTTGCCCGTTGATCCGCTTGCGCAGACCCGCCGCGCTCAGACCTCCGGCCTCGGGCGCGCCGTCCAGATGCGGGTCCAGGCCGTAGCGCGCGGAACGCGCGTGCGAACGCCGGATAAGTTCCTCAAGGTTCGGAATGGCGGACATCTGGCTGAGCATGGGCTGTCCTTGTAATAAAAAAATACATGTAAAATTTTATTACACTTAAATACGAAAATGCGCGCCCGGACAGGCTGCATTCGCGGCTGATGCTGATTTCAACGTGCTTCTTTTTTCACAGATTGTCACGTTTTATTACATAACCATGGCCTCTTTTTATCAATACCAACCATAACACGCTTAAAATACTAATAAAAACACTTCAAGCCAAAGTTGGCATGGTCCCTGCTTTTCCTCTCCCGAATGCGCGCCCTGCCCCGGCCTGTCCGGAGCTCGAAATTATCGCAAGGCGAATTTACTTCGCCGTTAAGCGATAATTTCAAGCGCAAAATGCTCTAGGGGCAGGGGGTCGGGCCTCCGCACTGCCCCGCCACCTGCGGGTCCAGAGGCAGACCGGCGTCCTGACCTGTCGGGTCGGCTTGGCCGGACGGGGGCAGGACGGGAGACTGCGCCGCCGGAACGCCGGGTCGGCCTTCCGTCTGGTCGGAAACGGAACCGGGGGATTGGCGCTGTCTGCGCTCCTGCTGCTTGACCAGCATGCCGGGCAGGCCGTGATATTCAAAGAAGGGCACGGTCTGCGCCCCGGCGGAAAAGACATGGGCCTTGTTGCGCAGCATCTTGAAACGCAGCCAGAGCAGATCGGGGCTCAAGGACGCGAGCCCGCGCGGCACGGCCACGTTCTGGGACTGGGCCAGCGCCTCGGCCAGATTCATGCCCGCGTCCAGCAGGCGGCGCATCTGGGCCACCTTGTACACATCATTGTCGTTTTCGGCCAGGGGATAGAAAGCCACGTCCACATGGCCGGACAGGATGTTGATGCCCTCGCGGCAGCTCGGGCAGGAGGGGGAGAAGAACATGCGTACCGTGGCTTCGTCACCGGCCCCCATGATGGGCCAGACCTCGGTCTGCGAGCGGGCCACGGCCCCCACGTTGACGGTAAACAGCAACACCCAGATCCAGAGCAGCACGGAGCGGCGGCCATGGCTGTCGCGCCCGCGCGCCTGCGCCGGTTCGGCCTGCCGGAAGCCCAGATAGCTCAGGGCGAAGAACACGGCCACCACCAGGCAGCTCACGCAGGGCGCGGTCAGGGCCATGAGCAACAGCAGGCAGATATCGCCCAAAAGGGCCAGTCCGGCCAGAAGACGCCCCGCGGCGGCGGCCCCCAGCAGGGCCAGCAAGGCCAGCAGGGCGAAGGTCCCCGTGCCCAGCCACCAGAGCGAAACGCCGCCCACGGTGAAGTCCTGATACAGGGAACAACCGGCGGTCACGCAGAAATTGACGTCATTGCCGAAGGCGCTCCAGACGCAGAAGGCCGCTGCCAGCAGCGTGACGCACAATGAGCCGGTGAGTATCTCGCGGGATCGCTTCATGAAACACCTGTGGGTATGGCTGTGCGGCGCGGACGTGTCGCGCCGATGTTGTCGGGATTGCTCCGCCGGAGTGATCTGGGGCGTGCCGCTGAGAGAATTCGGGGCCACAAAAGTACAACATCTATAGGCTGTTTTTTACTTTTCGTAAAGCGCGGGGGCTTTCGGCGCGGAGCAGGCGCATTAGGGAGCACGGCCTGTGCAAACTCTCAACCCGCGGATGCGCTTGCTTCGCATTCAGCGGGGCAGATGTCACCGGGCGGCACCGGCGGCATCTGATGGCAAAGGTCGAAGGACGGCTCTTCCGGGGACTTGCCTTGGTCCGGTCCCGCGGCTTATTGAGAAAGAGCGTGCCGCGCCTTGTGCGCGGGAAACGGCTTTTCTCCTTTCGCGGAGGCCCGCCATGCCCCTTACGCCCCTGGAATTGAGCTGCGCCGCCCTGGCCGTGTTCTGCGCCGGCCTGGTCCGGGGCGCCACAGGTTTCGGCTTTTCCATGATCTGCATTGTGCTACTGACCCTGCTGCTGCCCCCGGCGCACATCGCGCCGGTGATCGTGCTCTGGGAGATCGCGGCCAGTGCCGGGCATTTGCCCTTTGTCTACAAGGAAGCGGATTGGAAAGCCCTGCGCCATCTGGCGCTGGGCGTGGCCTTGGGCACGCCGCCGGGCGCGTACTGTTTGGCCTCGGTGCCCGCCGCGCCGATGACCGCGGTCATCAATACGGTCGTGCTGGTCCTGACAGGCATGCTTTTTTTCGGCTTCAAGCTGCGGCAGCGGCCGGGCCGCTGGGGAGCCTGCGGGGTGGGCGCGCTCACCGGGCTGATCAACGGCGCGTCGGCCAACGGCGGGCCGCCGGTCATTCTCTTTTTCCTGTCCGGCCCTTCCAGCGCGGCGGTGAGCCGCGCTTCGCTCATCGCTTTTTTCCTGTTCACCGACGTGCTGGCCGCCTTGGTGTATTGGGGCTACGGCCTGATGACCGGCCAGGTTTTCCTGCTGGCCGCCGTGATGCTGCCCTGCGTGGGCCTGGGCATCTGGCTGGGCTCGCGCTGGTTCCGGCGCGTGGACGAGGTCCGCTTCCGGCGCGTGGTGCTGGCCCTGCTCCTGCTCATAAGTCTGGCGGGCCTACTGCCGTCCCTGATCAGCATCACGGGCTGAGCGCTTCGGAAAGCGCTTGTCCTTTGCTGTCATGCGGGGCACACTGTCAGGAGTCTGTCGTCATGAGCGTCTCTTGGGTTATCTCCGTGTCGAACATCGCCTTTTATTCCGGTCGCGCCAGCCGTTCACAGCACTGCTGTGTTGATTTAGCTGCAGCCGCAAAGCGGCGTACAGATAAGGACAGCAACGATACGGATAGCGACTGTGATTTCGATGAGAGAAGTTTTGTGTAACTCATTGCAGACTTCATCCGTAGCCAGAGTTGCTGTCTTTATCCGTACGGCTCACAAGTTCGCCTACGGCTAAAGCTCCTTCGTCACAACGGCTAAAGCACAGCTTCGTCCGGTTTTTCCTTTGCGCCTTGCTGCCCGAAAAAATTCAGCTTTTCGCGGACGGCATTTTAATGAGGGCCAAGCCCAGATTTTTGAGCTTTTCCTGCAACAACGCCGCTTTGGCCGGGCCGATGCCCGGCAGGGCGCGCAATTCCTCCAGACTCGCCGCGCGCATGGCCTCCACGCTGCCGAACGTTTCCCAGAGCAGCCGCGCCGTGGCCGGACCGATGCCCGGCAGGCGCATGAGCTCTCCGGAAAGCGCGGCCCCCTGGCGCGCCCGGCGGTGGCGGCCGATGGCGAAGCGATGAGTGGCGTCGCGCACATTCTGCAAAAAGAGCAATTCCGGTCCACCCTCGCGCAGGGGCAAGGGATTGGCCCGGCCCGGCACAAAAATCCGATCCGCCACGTTGCCCGCCCGGCGGTCGGCCTGGCCGCGCTCGTCACGGGCCTTGGCAATGGCCGCCAGGCTGAACAGGCCGGTTTGCCCGGCATCAGCCAGGGCCCGCTCCACCACGGCCAATTGTCCCCGGCCGCCGTCGATCAGCAAAAGATCCGGCCAGGGCGGGCCGCTCTCCAGCCGCCGCGCCACCCAGGCGTGCAGCGTGGCGTAATCGTCGCCGCTGTCCGGCATGGCATAGGTACGGTAATCTGGGCGGCTGGGCTGGCCGTCCGTGAATACCACCAGCCCCACTCTGGTCTGCCGGCCGCCGGTGTGGGACACGTCCACGCATTCAATGCGTTGCGGCGGCCCGGCCAGATGCAGGGCTTTGGCCAGCCGCTCCAGAATGGATTGGCCGTCCTGATTCCGGCGGCGACGAGCCTCTTCGCGGGCATTGGACTGCGCCAGATCAATGAGCTGATTATCCGAGGCGTTCTGGGGGGCCACAATACGTACCGGTCCTCCCCGGCGGTCGGCCAGGGCCTGCTCCAGCAAAGCCTTGCCGCTGGGGGCACCCTGCGCCGAATCCCCGCCCAGTGCGGTCGCATCCGGCTCCGATACGACAGACGATGCGCCGGACTCCGCTGATTCCGCATCAGGCGAAGCAGGCCCTTCTTCCCTCTCGTCCGCCTCCCATTCCAATTCCGGCGGCAGCCAGGGCAGGAGTATGCGCGGCGGGGGCGTGACCTGGCTGTAATACTGGCTGACAAAGGAACTCAGCAATTCCGGCGCGTCCTCAAACGTCAGGCCCGGCCAGTAAAAAGCCCGGCCGTCGGTGACCGCCCCGCTTCTCACAAAAGCAATGCCCAGAGCCAGGCCTTTGTCCGCCGGGAACAGGCCCACGGCGTCCATATCGCCGCCGCCGGGCAAAACCGCGGCCTGGCGCTCCACCGTGCGCTCCACGGCCCGGATCTGATCGCGCAAGGTCGCGGCCTTTTCAAATTCCAGGTTCTCGGCGGCCTGCTCCATTTCCGCGCGCAGGCCGCGCAGCAGAGGTTCGGACCGGCCTTGCAGCAATTCGCAGACCTTGTGCACCGCCTCATGATAGGCCGCGGGCGTGATCAGGTCCATGCAGGGGGCCGGACACTGGCCCATGTGGTGGTACAGGCAGGGCCGCACCCTGTTTTTCATGGCCCGGTCCGAACAGCGGCGCAGCGGAAAGGCGCGGTGAATCAGCTTCCAGGTTTCCCGCGCTGAAAGAGCGGAGGTGAACGGCCCGAAATAACGCGCGCCGTCGCGACGGGCCCGGCGCACGACCTCCAGGCGCGGGAAGGGATGCTTGAGGTTGAGCCGGAAGAGCACATACTGCTTGTCGTCGCGCAGAACGATATTGTAGTGCGGACGGTGCTTCTTGATCAGGCTCGCTTCGAGCAGCAAAGCTTCTTTTTCCGTGGTGGTGGTCAGATATTCCAGGCTGACCGCATGGGCCAGCATGGCCCTGGTCTTGGCGGGAAGCCCCTCAGACCGAAAATATGACAGTACTCGCCGCCGCAGAATGCGGGCCTTGCCCACATAGATGATCCGGCCCCGGCTGTCCTTGTACAGGTACACGCCGGGCGTGAGCGGTATGGTGGAAGGATCGGGCTTTTGCACGCGATGATTTTACCGGAAGGGCGTGTGGCTGCCAAGCCCCTCCGCTCCACCGGCGCAAAAAGGGAGCCCGAAGGCTCCCTTTTTCAAGACAGACTGAACCGCTTACGCTTAGAAAGCGTACACGAAGCTCAGGTTGACGTTCCACGGGTCGCGTTCCTGGTCGCTCTTGCCGTTCATGGTGCTGCGGCCCCAAGTGGACTTGGAGTGGTCGATCCAGGTGGCCAGGTAAGCGGCGTCCAGCATAATGGTGAAGTTTTCGTACATCTTGTATTCGTTGGTCAGGCCGATTTCCAGGGCGCTGTCCTCGGTGGTCATGTACAGCGGATCCATGCCCAGGCCCTGCATATTGGGACCGGTGACGCCGGCGACAGCACCACCAATACCATTATACCCGTTACCCGAGAGGTACTTGGCCATCTTGGGAGCGTTGGTGCCGCCGATGTAGTTCACGCGCAGGGTGTGCTTGAGGTCTTCCACAAAGCTCACGTCCTTCACGCGGGCGCCGATGCCCCAGGTGCCAGCCATGCTGTAGCCCAGGATGCCTTCACGGGCGATATAGGGGTTGCCGTTGAAGGCGAAGTTGGAGAAGCCGTTGTTGTTGTTGTTCACGCTGAGCGAAGGCATGCGCTCGGAACCGTTGGCCGGATTGTCGTCATCGCCGGAACCGTACCAACCGTACAGGCCCGGAATACCCCAATCCATCTTGTATTCGAAGAGCAGGGAGGCCAGCCAGCCGGAGCGGTTCAGGCGGCTGTCGTCATATTGCGCGTCGCCGTAGTTGAAATCCCAAGCGATGCGGAAGGGATCCCACATGGTCACTTCGCCGGTCAGGCCGGCCCACCAGGCGGTGCCATAGCTGTTCAGGCGCTTGGCGGCGCTGGTGCCGTCCTTGTGCATGGCGCCGCCCGCCGGGAACATGCCTGCGGCGGCATACTTGTTGGAGGTGCCGGACACGTTGAAATAGTCGCGGCCATAAGGATCAGCAGCGGTACCCTTGCCAGTCTGCGACGCAAAGGCGTTGGGACCGATGCCGGCCATCATGCCCCAGGGGGTCACTTTCACGCCGTCAAAGGACAGGGGCAGCAGCAGGGCGAAAACGTCCACATTGTCCATGTAGTTGGACTGATAGTTATCGCCATGGACGGTGTCATTCCAGCCGGTAAAGTTGTCGTTCCAGGGGCGAGCCCAGAAAGCGGTGAGGCCCACGTTTTCATTGAACTGGTAGCTGGCCACCACGCCGGCCACGTCGTCATTGAAAACGTTGCTGCCGGTGGTCATGCTGGGCAGGGCGATGCCCTGGATGCCCATGCGCACCTTCAGGTCGGTCTGGGGCACCATCCAGTCAATGTAGGCGTTCTTCAGTTTCACCACATCGGCGTTGTCAGCGCCAAGGGCGCCGCCGGTGCTGTTCTGGCCCCAGGTCTGGGCGCCGATTTCAAAGAACACGGTGCCGGACAGGGACTCGGAAGCCACGGCGTCCAACTGCAAGCGCACACGCTGCTTGGCTTCGAATTCGTCCTCGCCCTTGTACGACTTGTTGGCCTTGTTGAAGCCGGTCATGCCGTTGCCGCCGGTAAAGCCGCCGTTCTGGCCATAGTCGAAGCTCATGATCCACTGGCCTTTGGCCTTGAAATCAATGGCGCTGGCGCCGGTAGCAGCACCGAACACCAAGCCCGCCGCCAACAGAAGCGTAGCGATCTTTTTCATGGTTAACCTTCCTTTCTTTTGCTCCCCGGTATAGGGAACGAGTTGTCGTAACGGAAACGCCTGTGGGGCGGTTTCCCGCCGCGAGCTGAATTTAAGAAATCCCCGCCTGCATTGCAAGTCTATTCGTGCAAAAATTTTTACTCTTTAGGGCGGGAAAAATGGTGTCAAAAAATTTTGACCATAAAATCAGCCTGTTAAATTTTTTCACGATGAAAATTTTTTTTAAAATTTTTTTGCGCGGCCTGGAAAAACATGCTCCTCATGTCCTAGTAGAGCCTGTTTCCGGGCTTGTGGCGCCTGTCCGGGACGGTTTAAAAATTTTTGAGCTGCCGGAGCGGCAACATGCGGGGCATCCGGATACGATACCGGCAAGTTGCGGCCTGTGCCATGCCGGCAGGCTTTGCCCCCCTATTCAGTATTGATAATTTTTCTTGACAAAAGAACGAGGATTGTGAAGATGGACACAACTGCAACCCACACCAACAGGGAGGAATGGGTATGAGGATTTCCTGTGCCGCAGCGGCCGCTTTGGGGATGGTCGCACTGCTCAGCGGGCCCGCGTCGGCCGCGCCCACCGGTGAAACGGCGTCCGGCGGCATGCCGCCCATGGCCAAGTTCGCCAAGGTTTCCCAGGTCGTGCAGGACAAGTGCATGGCCTGTCACACCCGCGGCTATGACCTGCCGTTTTACGCCAACGTGCCGGGCATCCGCAAGATCATTGAAAAAGACTACCGAGACGGCATCCGCGCCATGGACCTTAATGTGGAGCTGATCCAGAACAAGGGCAAACCCATCGGCGAAACCGTACTGGCGAAAATGGAATGGGTGATCGTCAATGATACCATGCCTCCGGCCAAGTTCGCGGTGGTGCACTGGGGCAGCCGCCTTTCGGACCGGGACAAGAAGGACATCCTGGACTGGGTGAAGACCTCGCGCAAGGCCCACTATGCCACCGACGCCGCGCCCAAACGCGCCAACGAGCCCTTGCAGCCTCTGCCGCGCCTGATCAAGGCCGACGCCAAAAAGGTGGCCCTGGGCGACAAGCTGTTCAATGACAAGCGCCTTTCCACGGACAGCACGCTGTCCTGCGCCGGTTGCCACTTTTATGACCGGGGCGGCACGGACCACCAGCGCTTCTCCGAAGGCGTGCGCAAGCAGTTCGGCGACGTGAACCCGCCCACGGTGTTCAACGCGGCCTTCAATCTGGCCCAGTTCTGGGACGGCCGCGCGGCCGACCTGCAGGAACAGGCGGGCGGCCCGCCCATGAATCCCATTGAAATGGGCAGCAAGAACTGGGAGGAAATCATCGGCCGCCTGTCCCAGGACGCTGCCCTGACCGCCGAGTTCACGGCCGTCTATCCCGACGGCTGGAGCGGCAAGAACATCACCGACGCCATCGCCGAGTACGAAAAGACCCTGATCACGCCGGACAGCCGTTTCGACAAGTGGCTGCGCGGCGACGACAAGGCCCTCAGCGCCCAGGAAGCGCAGGGCTACAACCGCTTCAAGGCCTACCGTTGCGCCTCCTGCCATGTGGGCAAGAGCGTAGGCGGCCAGTCCTACGAATACATGGACCTGAAAAAGGACTATTTCGCCGACAACCGCAACGGCAAGGAACTGGGTTCGGACAAGGGCCGCTACAACCATACCAAGAGCGACGTGGACATGCGCCGCTTCAAGGTGCCCAATCTGCGCAATATCGAGCTGACCGGCCCGTATCTGCATGACGGCACCGTGGACACGCTGGATGAAGCCGTGCGGATCATGGGCGTCTATTGCGCCGGTCTGGACGTGCCCCAGAGCGACCGCGACCTGATCGTGGCCTTCCTGCGCACTCTGACCGGCGAGCACAAGATGCTCTCCGGCAAGGTGGCGGCCAAGTAGCTTTATAAGCTTGGCAGCGTTGATCATGAAAGCGGGGTTCAGACGGATCTGAACCCCGCTGTTGTTATATCCGGGAGAGCGCTAGACGCTTACACGCAGGCCGCCAGCGCTCCGTCCAAATTGGGATAGCGGAAGACATAGCCCGCTTCCAGCAGCTTGCGCGGCGCGTAGCGCTGGCCGTTGAGCAGCAATTCCTCGGCCATTTGTCCCAAGGCCAGCCGCAGGACAACGGCGGGCACCCGCAAGAACGCCGGGCGATGCAGCACCCCGCCCAGAGCGCGGGCAAAGCCCGCCGCGTCGGTCTGCTCCGGCGCGCAGAGATTGCAGGGGCCGCTGATCTCCGGATGCTCCAGTAAAAAGACAATGGCCCCGGCTTCATCGTCCAGATGAATCCAGGGAAAGGGCTGGCGGCCAGTGCCCGCCGGGCCGCCCAGGCCCCAGCGGTACAGGGGCAGCATCCTGGCCAAGACCCCGCCGCCCTTGCCCAGCACCGGTGCGGTGCGGATACGGACCCGGCGCACGCCTAGAGCTTCCACCGGCGCGGACGATGCCTCCCAGCGGCGGACAACTTCAGCCAGAAAGCCCGACCCCGCAGGGGCGTCTTCCGTGCAGTCAGGGGCCGTCGCCAGATCGGGCCAGAGCCCGTACCAGCCCGAAGCAGAAGCCTGGATCAGGGTTTTCGGCAACGCATCCCCAGCCTTGTCCAGCAGGGCGAACGCAGCGCTCACGGCTTCTCCCGCGCGGACGCGGCTCTGTATAATGGCTTCACGCCGGGCAACAGTCCAGCGCCCGGCGCCGATATTCTCGCCCAGCAGATTGACCACAGCCGCCGCGCCCTTGCAGATTTCCGCCAGGGCCTGCGGGCTTTGGCCGTCCCACCGGGCGTATGCCGGTCCGCCGCCCTCTTGGGGACGGACGCGGCGACTGCTCACCGTCACATCATGTCCGGCCCGGAGCAGGGCCTTGACCAGGGCCGAGCCGATAAAGCCCGTGCCGCCTAAAATTACAACGCGCATATGCGCCTCCGCAAGGAACATCCGGGGCCCTCTCCGCCTCAGGCATTCTCCTTGCGCATCAACTCGGCCACCTGGGCCACGTCTTTGTCCCCGCGGCCCGAAAGGCTGACCAGCAGCACCGTGTCCGCGGACATGGACGGGGCCATCTTGATGGCCTGGGCCAGGGCATGCGAGGACTCCAGAGCCGGAATCACCCCTTCATGCCGGGACAGCGCGAAAAAGGCGTCCAGGGCTTCCCGGTCCGTGACGCTGACATATTCCGCCCGGCCCATATCCTTGAGCTGGGCATGTTCCGGGCCCACAGAAGGATAATCCAGCCCGGCGGAAATGGAGTAGACTTCCCCGGCCTCGCCCTGCGCATTCTTGATCATATAGGAATTAAAGCCGTGCAGCACGCCCGGCTCGCCCAGGCAGAGGGAGGCCGCATGCTCGCCGTAGGCCGTGCCGCGCCCGCCGGGCTCCACGCCCACGAGCCGCACGTCCGCGTCGTCCAGAAAACCCGCGAACAGGCCGATGGCATTGGAGCCGCCGCCCACGCAGGCCAGGCAGGCATCGGGCAGGCGGCCCAGTTCCTCCAGCAGCTGGGCGCGGGCCTCGCGCCCGATCACGGACTGGAAGTGGCGCACCATATAAGGATATGGGTGCGGTCCCACCGCCGAGCCCAGCACATAGAACATCTCCGGATCGTCAATCCACACGGCCAGAGCTTCATCCACGGCTTCCTTGAGCGTGCGCTGGCCGCTTTTGGCGGGCAGCACGCGCGCGCCGAGCATTTCCATGCGGATCACATTCAGATGCTGGCGTTCGATATCCACTTCGCCCATGCAGATGGTGCATTCCAGCCCCATGAGCGCCGCGCCCGCCGCAGTGGCCACGCCATGCTGCCCGGCCCCGGTTTCGGCAATGACCCGCTTTTTGCCCATGCGTTTGGCCAGCAGGCACTGCCCCAGCGTATTGTTGATCTTGTGCGCGCCCAGATGATTCAGATCCTCGCGCTTGAGCCAGATCCGGGCCCCGCCCAGCATGCGGCTGAGATTGGCGCAGTGGAACACCGGGCTCGGGCGCCCTGTATAATGGACAAACAGATATTCCAGCTCCCGCTGAAAGGAAGCGTCGCTCAAAGCCGCGTCAAAAGCTCCGGCCAGTTCGTCCAGGCGCGCCCTGACAGGTTCCGGCACATACTGGCCGCCGTACGCGCCGAAAAATCCCCGGCTGTCGGGTTTGCCGCTGAGGGCGGATTGTTGGCTCATGCTGTTCTCTCCTTACGCAAAAATGGGTTCTTACTCTGTCGTTTTTGCGAAGGAGATGTCAAGAGCGGGAGATATGCCGCGGCCTTGCCGCTGCCCCGGCTTTTGCCTATAGTACGGCCATTCTCCGCTCGCCGCGCGCGGGCATACCCCAACACGGAAGCGGTCATGCTTGAAGAAAAATACACCGGCAAGGGCAAAGTGCTGCTGCTCGCGGGCGGCGGCAAAATATACACGGATCTGGCGGCCCGCTTCGTGCGCAGCGAGCGGGAGCTGGAGGACATCGCGGCCTCGCCCTATTCCCGGCAGATCGTGCGGAACATTTTATCCAGCGGGCACCGCGCGGCCCTGGAATTCGACTATTTTCTCTTCGGCGTGGGGGGCTACTCGCGCGTGACCGAGGCCCAGCTGGTACGCAAGCGCCTGGCCTCTTATCTGATCAAATCGGGCCGGGCGGAGCTCAACGGCAAACGGCGTTTCTCCGTGGTCTACCCACGCGAGGTGGCGGAATTTTCCGCGCCCGTAACCTTGCCCGGCGGGGGCACCGCCACGCTCAGCGGTCGGGATCTGGCCGAGTTGACCCGCCAATGGTATGAAGCCGGCCTGGAAGCCGGACTGCCCGAGGAAAATCTGCGCTATCTGAAACCCCAGGCCACGGAATTCAAAGCCATCATCGGCATGAACGCCCACGCCCTGCTGGACTGGTTCGCTATCCGCTGCTGCCGCAACGCCCAGCACGAAATCCGGGATCTGGCCTGGAAGATGCTGCGCCTCTGCCGAGGGGCCGCGCCCGACCTGTTTGAAGGCGCGGGCCCCAACTGCGTGCAGCTGGGGTATTGCCCGGAAAACAATTTGCAGAACGCGCGCTGCAAAGGACGGATCATCACCAAGGACGAAGCCTTGGACGTGTTGCGGGAGCGGGGCGCGTCAAAGACGAAAACCACGGATCTTCTCGGCAACGGAAAGCTGGGGGAACTGACCTTGAGCGGCGGCATGCGGGAAGCTGCGCCCCCCAGCGACGGCGAATTCGAGGAAGAATAAACGACAGGCCCCGATCCGTTACCAGATCGGGGCCTGTCGTTTTTCTGTTTTGTTCTTAGAGCAGATTAACTTTTAAAAGTAATCCGCTCTAAATCCGCTTGAGGGCCTTTTTCAGCGTGTCCCGGTAAATGCGCAGCACATCCAGACGGGCATATTTCTTGTCCTCCGCCGGGACGATATGCCAGGGGGCCTCTTCCGTACTGGTACGGGCGAACATTTCTTCCGCGGCCTCCATGTAGGCAGGGAATTTTTCCCGGTTGCGCCAGTCCTCTTCCGTGATCTTGTACTGCTTCCAGGGCGTGTTTTCCCGCTCCCGGAAACGCCGCAGCTGTTCTTCCTGGGAAATATGCAGCCAGTATTTAACCACTATATTGTGGGGTTCCCGTAACTGGGCCTCAAAATCGTTGATTTCAGCGTAAGCCCGCTTCCAGTCGGCGGGCGGCGTAAGTCCCTCGACCCTTTCCACCAGCACCCGGCCATACCAGGAGCGGTCGTAGACGGTCACAAAACCCGCCATGGGCACATGCCGCCAGAAACGCCAGAGATAATGATGGGCCAGCTCCTCGTCCGTGGGCGCGCTGATGGGGATCACCCGCACAATGCGCGCATCCATGCCCGCCGTGAGCCGCCGGATCGCCCCGCCCTTGCCCGCGGCATCCCAGCCCTCGAAGACCAGCGTGCTGGAAATGCCGTGTTTCCAGGCCTTGTAGGTCAGGGCATAGATATCCTCCTGCAGGGCGGCCAGCTTCTTTTTATACTCGCTGTGCTCACGCGCGCTGCTCAGATCCACCGCGTCCAAGGCGTTGAACGCGGCGGCATCGTCCCGCTCCGGCCCGCTGCTCCCCTCGGGGCAAACCTGTGTGGTCACAACAGGCGCATCCTGCGCCAAGGTTTTGCGGGCGGCCACGGCGCTGGAGAGCGCGGCGGTCAGGGCGCGGGTGACGGCCACATTACGAAAATTGGCGTCAAAAGCATCGATGAGTGTCCAGGGCGCATAGGCCCGGTCGGTAATGGTTATGGCTTTGGCCGCCGCGCTGACCAGGGCGTCGTAATTTTCCTCACTCTTCTTGTCATACGGCGTGAAGCTGCGGTGGCCCTTGTGCTTCAGGCGCTGTTCCAGACGTTCCTTGTGGGCTTTCTTCCCGATATGCAGCCAGAATTTGACGATCAGGGTTCCCGATGCTGCCAGTGCGCGTTCCAGCCGGGCCCAGCGCTGCATCCGCCGGTTGAAATCGTTCTCGTCCAGGCCGCCGCAACAGAACTTCCGGATAAGTTCGCTGTACCAGCCCCCGAAAAACACGGCCATTTCACCCTTGCCGGGTAACGCGCGCCAGTAACGCCAGGCCTCGGGCCGTTTTTTTTCCTCATCGGTTTCCAGCCAGAAGGTGTGGTTGCGGATGTTTTTGGCATCCATCCAGGCCGACAGCAGATTGACCACCGCGTCCTTGCCCACGCCGTCCACGCCTTCAATAATTACCAGCGCGGGCACGTCGTGTTCGCGCGCCTCGCGTTGCGCGGCGAACAGTCTGCCGCGCAGATCCTCTTTAAGAGCGTCGTATTCCTTGGTAGAATAAGATCTGCCCAGGGATGCCGATTCAAACATTGCTTTCTCCCTTTACCTCGCGCGGCGGCGGGTCCGAGCTCTGGGCCGAACCGTTGACCACCGCGCCGATCATGACGCCCAGGTGGCTCATGGCCAGGCCCAGCCACCAAATGCGATAAAAGTCATGCCCGAAAATGCCGTTGACCAGCCAGCCGGCGAAACCGATCCAGAACCAGGCGGTCAGCCGCCAGTACAGGCTCGGGCTTTTTCCCGCGCATTCCGCCGTCAGGCGCGGACGGATGCGCTTATGCCCCCACCAGAGAAAGCCTAGCAGAAAGATCATGCCCAGACAAAAGCCTACCAACCCATGGGCATAGAGCAGGTCCAGGTAGAGATTATGCGGATGGCTGATGGTGATATCGTCCTTGGCCGGAGAAAGGCCCAGGGCACGGAAGGCCGCATTGTACTGCCCGGCGCCGGCACCGAACCAGGGGTGCTCCAGAAAAACGCGCCAGCCCAGTTCCCAAAGGCTCCAGCGCCCGTCGGAGGCCAGTGTTTCCGGCGTCAGGCGTTGCGGCTGGCAGAGGATGAACACGACCAGAGCCGCCAGAGGCCAGAGCAGTATACGCCACTGCCAGCGCCGTCGGCGCAGCAGGGCCCAGAAACCGAAGGCCGAGGCCACTGCCAGCGCGCCGCTGCGGCTGGCCGCCCCCAGGAGCAGAAAAAAGGCGGGCCAGAAAACGGTCAGACACAGAAAGACGGAGCTGACGGCGTCCAGACCACGGCGCAGGATGAACCAGAGGCCGAAGGCCGGGATCAGGGCCAGCGCGATATAATTGCCCACCGTGTAGTCGCCCAGGCTGCCGGTCAAGCGCCCGGCATTGAGCTCATAGCCCATGATGAAGTCGCGGCCTGTGAAGACCTGCCAGACGCCGTCCAGTCCCTGCCAGAAGCAGGCCAGCACGCAGGCCCAGACCAGGCGGCGCAAGTCCTTCTCGCCGCGCACGCATTCCATGGCGATAAAGGGCAGGATAAAACCCTTGTTGATGCCCGTGCCCGCGTGCAGCAGGGAGGAAAGCGGATCCGTGGAAAAACAGACGCCGATGCCGACCATCAGCCACAGGCAATAGAACAGCGAGCGGGCGTCGAGACGGCGCAGCACGCTGTTCCGCCATTCATGGCGGTAATAGAGCAGCAGAAAAATAAAGCTGAGCACCGGCATGACCTCGCGCATGCCGTAACCGATGGGAAAAGAAGCCAGCGAGAGCCAAAAGGACCAGAACAGACAGGCAAACCAGAATTCACCCGGCCGTTCCCGGCGCATGGCGCGCCACGGCTCCAGCCTGGACGCGGCCCAAAGGGCCGGGGCCGCGAAAATCTTTGGCATCACACCTCCTCACATGCGGCGGCGGGGCCGTCCCATGCCGTCGCCGCGCCGCACCTTTGCAGCATAGCCGCCCGGCCCGGCAAATTCAAGCCGATACGGCCTTGTGTTGCCGGGGCTATGGCACTAGTATGCTGTGATCTGCAGTATTCACTTTATGACTTGTTTTGAGGAGCATATGGCACGATTTACCGGTTTTGATGAAGTTTTCAGCGCGTTATATGTGGATTTTGACAATATCTATACCCGTTTTCTGGAGGCGGACCCGGAAGCCGCCCGGACCTTCGGTTCGGCGCCCTACCGCTGGGTTCGCTGGATTGAAAACCATGCCCTGCGCATTCTGTACGGCGAGGGCGTGCGCCGACGCATCCTCAAGCGGATGTGCTATCTGAATCCGCAACGGTATCAGGAATTCCGCAATCCGTTTATCCGCAGCGCCTTTCAGGTGGTGGACTGTCCGCCGTTGACCTCACGCGGCAAAACCAGCACGGACATCCATCTGGTTATGGACTGCATGGACGATCTCTCCCATTCCACCCATTTTGATGAATTCATCATTTTGTCCGGCGACGCGGACTTCACCCCCCTGCTGATCCGCCTGCAGGAACACGCCCGGCGCACCTTGGTGCTTTCCGTGGGCTATTCCTCACCGGCTTATACCGCCGCCGCTTCCTGGCGCATCCGCGAGGATTGGTTCCTGCAGCAGGCCCTCAAGGACGACCGCGGCGATGATGAGGACACCGAGCTGCCCGCCCGCGCCGCTCCGGCCGCGCCTCCGAACAACGACGAGGAAGAGGACGACTCTGCCTCCGGCAACCGTTGAGGCCTTCACCGGGTTCCGACGCTTGCCGCGAACACCACGGCCGCTCCGCGCCTTCCCGCTGCGGGCGGCATATATAAGGAAGCAAACGGCAGTTTGCCGGAGATTTCCCGGCAGCAAAACGGCCATGTCCCAAGCCTGCGGGCAACGGGCATGGCCGTGCCGCGTCCGGGCGCTTTCTTCCCGGCAGCGGCACAGGCCGGGAGCGCCCTTGACGGCGGCTGAGCCCCCGGCTAAAGATGGGCATGCTCCGGCCTGTGACCGGAGGGATGTTCCGGCGCGCGGCGCGCGTCTCGTTGATTTCGCAATCTTAAGGAGGCCCTATGTTTCGCGGAGTTTCCCTTGCCCTGCTCGTGCTGACGCTTTTCTGCGGCCAGGCCCTGGCGGCGGAAAAGTACACCGTAGCCAGTGACTGCACCTGGCCGCCCATGGAAATGCTCAACGCCCAGAAACAGCCTGAAGGTTATTCCACGGATTACATCCGCGCGGTGGCCAAGGCCGCCGGTTTTGAGGTGGACGTCCGCAATATCGCCTGGGACGGCATTTTCGGCGGCGTAGCCACGGGCAAATATGACATCGTGGCCTCTTCCACGACCATCACGCCCGAGCGCCAGAAGCAGTTCGACTTCTCCGATCCCTATTATGAAGTGGTCCAGGCCGTGGTGCTGCCCGCGGGCACGAGCATCAAGAGCCTTGCCGACCTCAAGGGCAAGAAGGTGGGCGGCCAGATCGGCACCACGGGCATTTTCGTGATGCGCAAGGCCGATGTGGACGCGGACCTCAAGGAATACGACGACGTGGGCCTGGCCATTCAGGACATGGTGGGCGGCCGCCTGGACGCGGTGATCTGCGACGACCCCGTTGCCATGTACTATGTGAACAAAAAAGCCGACTACGCCGGCAAGCTGAACCTTTCCTTCAAGACCGGCGACAAGGAATACTACGGCTTCACCGTGCGCAAGGGCCGCCAGGATCTGGTGGACAAGCTGAACAAGGGCATCAAGCAGGTCAAGGAATCCGGCCAAGAAGCCAAGCTGATTGAAAAGTGGATGGGTAAGAGCAACTAGGCGGGATCCTCGGATTCTCCGGCGGAAGCGACGCGTTTCCGCCGTTTACCGGCTCTGACGCGCGGGCGGGCGGCTTCAGCCCCCGCCCGCGCCCACCACAAACAAGAGCGGTCCGGCTGTGACAACGGCAAACCGCTTTGCGCGGATTTCGGAAGAATCCGCGCGCGGCTATCGGCGCGGGGCGGATTCCTTTTGCCGTCAAGCGCCGATTGCACGCGTAAAACACACTAAAAGGCGGCGGCGTCCATGCCCGAACCCAACGACACTCACAGCAAGGGCAATATTGTCATGGTCACGGACGGGGCGTCCATCCCGGACCCCCGCGAATGGCGTCTGATCAACGCCTGGTCCATTGCCCTGGTGGGCGCTGTGTGCGCTCTTTTCGCGCTCTGTCTGCTCTGGCCGGACCCCTATCTGCGGATTCTGCTCTATCTGCCGGACGGCGTGGTGGTCACCTTCAAAATCACGGTCATGTCCATCTGCTGTGCCGTGCCCCTGGGCCTGCTGACCGGCCTGGGGCGCATTTCGCGCAATCGCGCAATCAATCTTCTCGCCTCCACCTATGTGGAGGTCATCCGCGGCATCCCGCTCCTGGTCCAGCTCTTCTACATCTACTACGCACTGTCCCGCTTTTTCCAGATCAGCGGCATCACCTCGGCGGTCATTGCCATCAGCGTCTGTTACGGCGCATACATGGGCGAAGTCTTCCGCGCGGGCATCATGGCGATTTCCAAAGGCCAGAGCGAAGCCGCGCGCTCCCTGGGCTTCAACCGCTTTCAGACCATGTTTTACGTGGTGTTGCCCCAGGCCTGGCGCACCATTCTGCCGCCCGTGGGCAACGAGTGCATCGCCATGCTCAAGGACACCTCCCTGGTTTCGATCATGGCCGTGCCCGACATCATGCAGCGCGCCCGCAGCTTTGTGGGCACCACCTATCTGTACTTCGAGACATACACGGTTATTGCCCTGATTTATCTGATCATCACCCTTGCGCTCTCCAAAGCCGTGAGCATCATGGAATCCAGACTGAACTACTATGACGGCAAATAACTAGGCCTCGTTACGGATTTAAAGGCAACCTGCTCTCCTCTGCCGGGATCGGCAAAATCCCGGCAGAGGTTTTTTTCATGCAAAACCACGCGGACCACCCCGAAAAGGCAGCCCGCGCAGAAATAATGGCGCACAGGCTTAGTCGTCGTTCATCTTCTTACCGAACAGACCAAGAATAAGGGCGAAGAGAAAAAATCCACCACTGATGAGAAGAACCTTCGTACCGAGATCCATGATGTGCTCCTTGCGTTCCTGAAATGGAGGTTTGTCGTCCACGCTCGTCCGGCACAATATATCCGTACTGGAGAAGCGTACGACGACTTGTGGAGGAAACGGGTTCAGGAGGCACGAGCGGGAGGTGGAGCAAGGGAAAAAGGCAGCATGCCCCGGATTTCACGGAGACCGGGAATATGGCCCTTGTCATGGGAAAAGAGGAGCCGCGTGAAAAAATGGGGATGAAAAATGATAGGGATGACGCCGGAGACAAGAGGAGAATCAGGCGATCCCGGCTCTGAGCCATCCAGGGAGCGGTGGCACCGTTTGCTCCCCTGCTTCCGAAAGGGAACAGAAAGGGTGGGGAGTGCGGGAAAGGCGCTGGATGCCATGAACGGCTTGAAATTTACAAGCCCCAAGGATCGGGCCGGTGCGTTTCGCCCGCAGGTCAGCAGGAAGATCGTGATGATCCCCATACATATTCCGCAGAAAAGGCAAATCCGGCGAGTGGCGTTCATGGTCTTGCACTCTTTTTTGTCTTTGGGTATACGTTATAAGGAAAAAATTGACTTGTCAAGCAAAGAGGGATGAGAACGGCCTTATCAAGAACAGCCACAGCGTTCGTCTTCTTGCTCCTGACTCTGTGGCGAAGAGTGAAAATCCGTCGCCAACTGCCGGTTTACATACGATTTTGGGCCAATTTCTTGACGAAACACCGACATTCCCATATGCCAATCCCTACGGCCATACAATCGTCGAAGCAGGATCCATACCGCCCCAGGCGGATATCAATAGCCTGCGGCGCGCAGATTGCCATAGTTTGATTTCTGCATGTAACTATTTGATTTTCAAAAAAATATCATTATTCTCAACCGGGTGGAATCTCCATTCAGAATCCAGGCTGGACTATTATGACGGAAAGTAACGATCACGACCCCATCATCACTATCAGTCACGTCTGGAAATATTTCGGCCATCTGCCCGCCTTGCAGGACGTGAGCCTGGATATCGCCCCCGGCGAGCGGGTGGTGATCATCGGCCCCTCCGGTTCGGGCAAGTCCACCCTGCTGCGTTCCATCAACCGCCTGGAAGAAATTGACAAGGGCGAGATCACGGTGCAGGGCCAGGACATCATGAGCCGTGAGAACAATATCAATCTCATCCGGCGCAACCTGGGCATGGTTTTTCAACAGTTCAACCTGTTTCCGCACAAGACCGTGCTCCATAACCTGACCCTCGCCCCCATCAAACTGCTTCATCTCTCCCGCGAAGAGGCCGAAGCCCGCGCTCTGGGCCTGCTCAAAAAAGTGGGCATCAGCGACAAGGCCAACGTCTACCCGGCCATGCTTTCCGGCGGACAGCAGCAGCGCGTGGCTATCGCCCGGGCCCTGGCCATGCAGCCCGCGATCATGCTCTTTGACGAACCCACATCGGCCCTGGACCCGGAAATGGTGGGCGAAGTGCTGGACGTCATGGTCAACCTGGCCGAGGAAGGCATGACCATGATCTGCGTCACCCATGAAATGGGCTTTGCCCGCACGGTGGCCGACCGCCTGATCTTCATGGATCAGGGGCAGATCGTGGAAGCGGGCAAGCCGGACACACTGTTCACCGCGCCGCGCCATCCGAGACTCAGGCAGTTCCTGAATCAGATTCTGTAGGAGCTGTTTCCAAATTGGTTCTTTCACCTTCCAGCTTCGTCAAACGTCGCTTTTTGCTCCGGCCAAATACCGTGAGAGTATACTCCCGTGGTAAAAAACTCGTTTTCCTCGCTGAAAAGGCAACACTCCCTGATTCAGGACATTTCAACTTTGAAAATATTGAAATGCCCTGGCGGCCGCGAGAGCGGACGCCAGGGCCGGAAGCCAAGGCGGGACCACGTTCCCGCCGCGCTTCAGCCGTTGCCGCTGGGCGACTTATGGATGACGACAGCAACGATAGGCTGAGGGCAGCGTCAGCTTTAAAATTGGCAGTATTTCAAGGTCGAAATGCTCTAGGAACAGCCCCCGGAGATTGCCCATGCGCATTGCCGTAGCCGTGAGCGGCGGCGTGGACAGCCTCTGCGCCCTGCTGCTCCTGCGCAGGGCCGGGCACGACGTGCTGGCCCTGCACGGCTTCTTTCTGCCGGAACAGTCCCATCCCCGGCCCGGCGGCGCCTGTGATCCACTGCCGGGCCTTGAAGCCGCCTGCCAGGCCCTGGACATTCCCCTGCACACAGTGGATCTGCGCGTCGTTTTTCAGCGCGAGGTCATGATTCCCTTTGCCAGGTCCTATGCCGAAGGGCGCACGCCCAATCCCTGCGCGCGCTGCAACCGGGCCGTCAAATTCGGAGCCCTGCTGGACGCGGCCCTGGATCTGGGCGCGGACAAGCTGGCTACCGGCCATTACGCCCGCCTGCTGCCGGGGCGCAACGGGGAGAAGGAGGCGCCGCCGGTTCTGGCCGCCGCGCACGACAGGGCCAAAGATCAGAGTTATTTTCTCAGCCTGGTGCCCGCCGCGCGCCTGCGCCATGCCTTCTTTCCCCTGGCGGACCAGGACAAGGCCCGAAGCGTGGCCCTGGTAGCCGCTGCTGGTCTGGCCGTGCCCCTGCCCCGTGAAAGCCAGGACATCTGCTTCGTGCCGGAAAACGATGCCGCCTACCGGCCTTTTCTGGCGGCGCAATGGCGCGCCCAAGGCCTGGAGCCCTCCGGAGAAGGACCGGTACTGCTGGCCTCAAAGCCCGGCGGTGCGACGGACGGCTTGCGCGAAATCGGACGGCATCAGGGGCTCTGGCGCTACACCGAGGGCCAGCGCAAGGGCCTGGGCATCGCCCACAGCGAGCCGCTGTATGTGCTGCGCAAGGACAGGGCGGACAATGCCCTGATCGTGGGGCCGCGCGCCCTGCTGGGCATGCGCGCCTGCCTGACCGGCCCGGCCAATATTCTTGTGCCGCCGGAACATTGGCCCGAAGATGTGCTGGCCCGTCTGCGCCACCGCCAGCGGGCCGTCTCGGCCCAGGCAGTCCTGGACGGCGAGCGCTTGCGGATTACCTTGGAAGCGCCCCAGTTTCCCAGCGCGCCGGGCCAGGTGGCGGCCCTTTACGACGCCGGGGGCCGGGTGTTGGCCGGGGGCGTTGTGGAAGAAATCAGGTAAACAGGAAAAGGCCGGAGCAAACTCCGGCCTTTTGCAGCAACGGGAATATGTGAAGACGGACTTACCGGCCCTGTTCCATATCCTCGGTGAGTACCATCTGGCGCGCGGCCGTGGTTTCGTCCAGGCGGCGCACCGGCAGCCCGACAGGCGCGTCCGCCAGACTCTGCGGATCGGCCTTGCCTTGGGCGATGATTTCGTGCAGGGCGTCCACATACGCGTCCAGGGTTTCCTTGCTCTCGGTTTCCGTGGGCTCGGCCATCAGGCATTCCTTGACGATCAGCGGGAAGTAGATGGTCGGCGCATGGAAGCCCCGGTCCAACAGGGCCTTGGCAATGTCCAGGGCGCGGGTGCCTTCGGGCGCGGAGGCCACGAACTCATGGGCGCAGAGCCGGTCGGCAAAGGGCACGTCCAGCACGTCTTCCAGGCGTTTTTTAAGGTAGTTGGCATTGAGCACCGCGTATTCCGAAGCACGGGTCAGGCCTTCGCCGCCCAGGCGCAACATGTAGGCCAAGGCTTTTACCACAACGCCGAAACTGCCGTAGAACGGCCCCATGTAGCCGATGGACCGGGGCAGATTGTAATCAAGATAATAGCTGCCGTCCTCGCGCAGGGCCACGCGCGGCGCGGGCAGGAAGGGCAGCAGGCGTTCGCCCACGCCCACCGGCCCGGCGCCGGGGCCGCCGCCGCCATGCGGGGTGCCCAGGGTCTTGTGCACATTGAGGTGCACCACGTCAAAGCCCACGTCGCCCACGCGCATCTTGCCCATGATGGCGTTCATGTTGGCGCCGTCGTAATAGAGCAGCGCGTCCACCTTGCGCAATTCTTCCACGATGCGCGGCAGGTACAGCTCCATGAGACCCAGCGTGTTGGGGCAGGTCATCATCAGACCGGCCACGTCCTCGCCGTGCTCGGCAATGGCCGCGGCCAAGGCGTCCGGATCCACCATGCCGTCGCGGGACTCGATGTTCACGGTCTCAAAACCGGCCAACGCGGCGGAAGCCGGATTGGTGCCGTGGGCCGCGTCCGGAATGAGCATCTTTTTGCGATTGCGGCCCTTGGCCTTATGGTAGGCCGCGATGAGCTTGACGCCCGTGAATTCGCCGTTGGCTCCGGCCATGGGCTGGAAGGTGAAGGCCTTCATGCCCGTGAGCTCGCACAGCCAGCACTCGGCCTCATAGAGGCATTGCAGCGCGCCCTGCGTGCAGGCCGCCCCACGCGAGAGCTGGGCCAGCAGCGGATGCAGGCGGCTGAAGCCGGGCAGCGCGGCCACGTATTCGGTGAACTTGGGATTGTACTTCATGGTGCAGGAGCCAAGGGGGTAGAAATTGGCGTCCACACTGTAATTGAGTTTGGAAAGCCCGGTGAAGTGCCGCACCACGTCCAGCTCCGAACATTCGGGCAGGCGCGGCGGATCTTTGCGCAGCAGACCGGCGGGCAGCATCCGCGCCGCTTTGGGCGCGTCGGAATCTATCTCCCAGGCGCGACGGCCGGGCACGGATTTGGCGAAAATGGTTTTCACAGCAGACCTCCCACGGTTTCGGCCAGAAAGCCGATCTGGCGGCGGCTGTTGAGCTCGGTGCAGGCCAGCAGCAGCACGTTTTCCATGCCCGGATAGTAGCGGCCCACGGGATAGCCCGGCACGCAGCCGTGGCTGGTGAGCGTGTCCACCAGGGTTTCAGCGGGCATGGGCAGGCGCAGGGCCACTTCATTGCCGAAGGGCGCGTCGTTGAGCAGCTCCACGCCCTTGAGGGCCGTGAGCCGCTCCACGGCATAGCGGGCCAGCGCCATGTTGTTTTCCGCCAGGCGGGTCAGGCCTTCCGGTCCCAGCAGGCTCATGTGGATCAGGGCGCGCAGGGCGCAGAGAGCCTGGTTGGAGCAGATGTTGGATGTGGCCTTGGCGCGGCGGATGTGCTGCTCGCGGGCCTGGAGGGTCAGCACGTAGCCGGTTTTGCCGTCCAGATCCGTGGTGCGGCCCGCGATGCGGCCGGGGAACTGGCGGATGTGCTCTTTGCGGCAGGTCATGACGCCCAAATAGGGACCGCCGAAGGACAACGGCTGGCCCAGGCTCTGGGCCTCGGCCACGGCCACGTCGGCCCCCATTTCGCCGGGGGTTTTGAGCACGGCCTGCATGACCGGGTACACGGAGATGATGCCGAAGGCCTTGTGCGCGCGGGCCTTGGCGAAAAGTTCCGTATAGTCGGCCACCGCGCCGAAGAAGTTGGGATTCTGCACCAGCACGGCCGCGCAGTTGTCGTCCACGGCGGCCATCAGCGCGTCCATGTCGCTCACGCCGTCGCGCTGGCGCACGGTCTTCAGTTCCAGGTCCAGGCTGGACATATAGGTGCCGAGCATGACCCGCCAGATGGGGTTCACGGCTTCGTCCACCACCAGCACGCGCCGCCGGGTGGCGCGCACGGCCATCATGGCCGCTTCGAACAGGGCGGTGCCGCCGTCGTAGACCGAGGCGTTGGCGCAGTCCATGTCCAGCAAGCGGCTGATGGCCGTCTGGAATTCAAAAATGGCCTGCAGGGTGCCCTGGGAGCATTCCGCCTGGTAGGGCGTGTAGGCGGTATAGAACTCGCTGCGTCCGGCCAGGGCGTCCACGGCCTTGGGGATCTGGTGGGCATAATAACCCGCGCCCAGGAAGGAGATCATTTCCGGACGGTTTTTGGCGGCCAGGTCCTCGAAATAGGCACAGACCGAGGCTTCACCCTGCCCCTTGGGCAGTTTGAAACTTTTGGGCCGCATGTCCTGCGGAATGTCGGCGAAAAGGTCATCCAGGGTGCGCACGCCGACCACGGAGAGCATTTCCTGGAGATCGTCCGGCGTATGGGGAATATAGGGCATGTTTACTCCTTTTTGAACCTGCCTTGCGGCTTGCCCTGCAACGTTGCGCGTCTTTTGCAAAACCAGTTAGTTTTACAAAACATATCCAAGGAACCGCTACGTCAATCAAAATGACATCAGCGCTTCCTTAGAAACAGCCCCGGAGCATTTCAAAGGAATCTGCTCAAGGGAAGCGCTGAGTAATGAAAATTTTTGTTCTCTGCCAAGGGCGGCGAACCGCGGGCGGAGGGAGTATATTCAAACCCGACCTTCGCACGGGATGAGCCGGACGCGGGCAGAGGGCAAAAAGACCATTACTCAGTATTTTCCTGGGAGCTGTTTCTAAATTAGGGAGTTTTGCCTTTCCAGCGAGGAAAACGAGCTTTTTACGACGGGAGTATACTCTTCTGGTATTCGGCCGGAGTGAAAAGCGACGTTTGACGAAGCCGGCAGGCAAAAGAACCAATTTAGAAACAGCTCCTAGTGAGTCTCTGTTGCGCAGAAAGCCTCATACGCCGCCGCATCCATCAGGCCCTCGGGCTTGCCGGACAGCTTCACGCGCACCAGCCAGCCTTCGCCGTAAGGATCGCTGTTGCATTTTTCCGGGGCATCCTCCAGAACGGCGTTCACCTCGGTCACTTCGCCGCTCACCGGCGAAACCAGGTCGCTGGCGGCCTTGACCGATTCCACGGAGCCGAATTCCTTGTCCACGGCCAGGGCGTCACCCGCCTGCGGCAGTTCCACATAGGTGATGTCGCCGAGGGATTCCTGGGCGAAATGGGTGATGCCGATAACGGCTTCGTCGCCTTCCAGGCGGGCCCATTCATGACTTTTGCTGTAGAGAAGATCGGCGGGAGCGTTGGACATGGTGTTTCCCCTTTACACTGCATAAAATGTGTTGGTTATGTGAAATCAAAAGCCTTGCGCGGGCAAAGGCTCCGCGCCTACTGCAATTTTTTGCGGGCCGTGCCTTCTTTGTAGAAAGGCAGATCCGCGCGGCGGGCCGCCAGCTCGCTGCGGGCCGTGCGGACCACGAAATCCGCATGTTCGGCCTGAGCCGCGTCCACCCAGGCAAAAGCGATGACGCAGCCCAGCGAGGGCGCAAAGGAACCGCTGGTCACCCGGCCCACTTCCGGGCCGCCGGGCAGAGCCAGAACGTCGCCGTGCCGCGCGGAACGGCGGCCTTCAATGCGCAGAGGCACCAGCACCTCGCGCACGCGCTGCGCGCCTTCCTTGCCCACATAGTCGGCCGTGCTGGTCAGCATGCGGCCCATGCCCGCCTCGGCCGGAGAGTGTTTGTCGTCCAGATCGTGTCCGTAGAGGGGCAACCCGGCCTCCAGGCGCAAAGTGTCGCGCGCGCCGAGGCCCACGGGTTTGACCCGTTCGTCCTTGAGCAGGGCCGTCCAGAAGGCCTCGGCCTTGTCCCAGGGCAGATAAAGCTCAAAACCCAGTTCGCCGGTGTAGCCCGTGCGGCTGACCAGCAGAGGCGCGCCGTCAAAGGTCGTTTCCCGGAAGCCGAAATAGGGCAGGTCATGAAAATTCTCGTTGAGCGCGGCTTCCAGCACGTCCACGGACTCCGGCCCCTGCAGGTCGACCTTGGCCGTGACGGCGGAAAGGTCGGTGAGGGCCACGCCCTGGGGCAGGCGCTCGCGCAGGGCCGCAAAGTCCCCGGCGGCGCAGGCCGCGTTGACCACGATCATGAAGGCGTCCGGGCCGAAGCGATAAATGATGCAATCGTCCAGCACGCCGCCCTCGGCATTGAGCAGAAAGCCGTAACGGCATTTGCCCGGCGCGAGGGTAGCCAGATTGTGGCTCGCCGCGCGGGACAGCGCCTCATCCGCGCCCGGCCCTTCAATGCGGAATTCGCCCATATGACAGATGTCGAAAAGACCGGCATGCTGACGGGTGTGTTGATGCTCGATCAGAATGCCCTCGTACTGGATGGGCATGAGCCAACCGGCGAAAGGCGCCATTTTGGCCCCATGGGCCTCATGCCAGGAAGTGAGCGGCGTACGCAGTTCCGACATGGATTCTCCTTTGCTGCAGTGTCTTGAACGCGGCCGTAAGCGGCCGGAGCCCGTCGGGCAGCTTGTGATGGGCGCGTGTACTTTAGCATGTCCGAAGGCGGGGCACAAGAAGCCCGTCCTGGCGCGCAAGCCCGGCAGCGCGGTAAAAAAGACGCCGGAACCGCCGCTCAAGACGTCTTGACCCTTGCGGGATATGGAGCCATAAGAAACAGAAAGTGTCCAACCATGCCCGCCGTCCCGCAACAGCCCTCTTTTCAAGCGGCTTTTGGAAACATTGCATGCCCAAGGTCCGTCCCCTGCATTTTCCGGTCTTTCTGACCGGCGTGCTGCTTACCATCGCCTTCGCCGTCTATGCCGCGTGGACCTCGGTCGACCATCGACGGACGGACGCCCTGCGCACCGCCGAAGTGTACAGCGCCCGCCTGGAAACGCTGCTGAGCGGACTTTTCCACAAAACCGACGTGCTGGAATCCGTGATCATTGCCGGACACGGGCACATACCGGAAACAGTCTTTGAGGACCTGGCCAGATCACTGGCCGACGGCGCGGGCATCCGGGCCATCCAGTATCTGCCGGACGGCGTCGTGACCTATTGTTATCCCCGCGAGGGCAATGAAGCGGTCATAGGCACAAGCGTTTTTACCAATCCCAAACGCCGGGCCGATGCCCTGCTGGCCGTCAACAGCCGCGGCATTGTTTTATCGGGCCCGTACAGCCTGTTCCAGGGCGGCCTGGGGCTGGTGGCGCGCAATCCCATTTTTCTGACCGAGGCCGACGGGCAGGAAAAATTCTGGGGATTCGCGGTGCTGATCCTGGACCTGCCCGAGGCTTTGAAGCCGGTCTTCCTGAACGCGTTGCGGCAGGAGGGCTACGCCTACCGCCTGCACTGCCGGGGGGAACACGGCGATGATCTGACAATCGCCCAAGGCGGCGTCATGCCCCCCGGACGGCCTGTGGACTACGGCATCCAGGTGCCCAACCATGCCTGGACACTCAGCCTTGCCCCGGAAGGCGGCTGGATCGGCACAAAGGAGCTTCCCCTTCACCTGGGCCTGGGCTTCGTCATCAGCGGGCTGTGCGCCGTCGTGGCGCACCAGCGGCGGGAAAAGGAACGCTTGCTGCGCCAGACCGCGGAGACTGACGATCTGACCGGCCTGTTCAACCGCCGCAAGCTGAACCGGATAGTGGACGCGCTCTGCCGCGCGCCGCAGTCCGCGCACTTTGTGTTTCTGTATATGGATCTGAACGCTTTCAAGGCATGCAACGACACGCTGGGCCATTTCTGGGGAGATACGGTGCTGAAGGAATTCGCGCGGCGTCTGCGCTCCGCTCTGGGGCCTTTGGCCGCTCTCGCCCGCGTGGGCGGCGACGAATTCGCGGCCGTGGCCGTCACGGACGGCGGCCGGGACGCGGCGCCGGAACTGCTGCGGCGCATCCGGGAAAGTTTGCGCGAACCGGCCATGCTCGACGGAGCGCCCTACCGGATTTCCTGCAGCGTGGGCTGGGCGGAATTTCCCGCCGAAGGCAAGAATTATGAAACGCTGATGAAAACGGCCGACGCCCGGATGTACGAGGACAAGCGGCGGAATGGAACCGAACGGGCGCACGGGAACGCCCAAGCCTGAACGCCGCCCGCGCGGCGGCGCCAGAGCGGATCAACGTTAAAATGCTCTCATCGCGCCCGGCGGCGGTGGAAGCCGATGCGTTCTTATTCCGCAAAAAAGCGGCGCATTTCCTCCGGATCGCAGCCGCTGAAATACAATTCCCAAGGCACGTCTTCCAGGGCTTCGGCCAGGGCTCCGGGCTCATGTTGCAACCCGGCAAGCATGTTTTCCAGATCCTCGATCTCGGCATTGGCGAAAAAATCGCCGTAAATCCGGCAATCCGCGATCCGACCGTTGCGCACGCTCAGCCGCAGGTTCACACCGCCCCAGGGAAAACGGCGGCGCTTTTCCTCGGTGAAGGCCGGCGAAGCGCCGTAGTTCCAGCTCCACTGCCGGTATTTGCTGTCGGCCAGAGCCTGGGCTGCGGCGTAGTCCCCCATGTCCAGACGGGCGGCGCTTGCGGCGCAATGGCGCAGCAGGCAACATTTGAGCGTGCCCATGTCCGTGCCCGGCGTCCAGCATTCGGAAAGATTGCGGACCCTGGCCCGCACCGAGGCCACGCCCTTGGAGCGGATTTTCTCCGGATCCACGCTCAAGGCCTCGCTCAAGCGCCCGAAATCCACGTCCACCAGCAGGGTGCCGTGGTGCAGCACCTTGCCCCGGTGAATCCGCTGGCCGCTGCCCGATATCTTGCGTCCGTCCACTTCCAGGTCATTGCGGCCCGAAATTTCGGCCCGCACCCCCACATCGCGCAGGGCTTCGCGCACCGGTTCCAGGTAACGCCGGAAATTCACCCGCTCCTGGCCGTTGGCGTTTTCAATGAAGGAAAAATTGAGATTGCCCGTATCATGGTAGACCGCGCCGCCGCCGGTGATGCGCCGTACCACCGGCAGATTTTCGCGCCGCACGAAATCGGCGTTGACTTCCTCGGCGGTGCACTGGTGGCGGCCCACAATAATGGAAGGGCCGTTCTGCCAGAGCATGAAAAGTCCGGGATGTTCCGGCGGCAGGGAATCAAAAAGCCGCTCTTCAAGAGCCAGATTAAAAGCGGGGTCAAGCGAAGAAAATGTCAGAAATTCCATGGCGGCCTCGTCATGCCCCTGGTATCCGGCCTGTCCGGGGCGCGTCACGGTGACATACGCGCCGCTGAACAGGATCGCAGGCATCGGTCATTAGAGTATGCTATGCTGAAAGCAGTATACTATGCTGAGCAGTCAGACATTTTCAATGCCAAAACGCCCTGATTCAGCTTGAAAAAGCGGCGTGCGTTTTCCCCACAGGCCAGCCAGAGTTCTTCCGGCGCGACGCCGCGCGCCTCGGCCACAGTCCTGGCGGTGAACACTGTCAGGGCAGGTTCGTTGCGCTTGCCGCGCCAGGGGATTGGCGAAAGATAGGGGGAGTCGGTTTCCAGCAGCAGACGGTCCGCCGGGATAGTCGCGGCGGCTTGGCGCAGTTCGGCATTGGCCGGGTAGGTCGCCGGGCCGGGCACGGAAATGTGCCAGCCGTTGTCCAGAATGCGGCGGGCCAGAGCCGGACCGCCCCCGAAACAGTGCCAGAGCAGCGGATATCCGGCGAAACCGCGCGCCTCCAGGGTCATGAGGCATTCATCCTCGGCCTCGCGGCAGTGAATGACCACGGGGACGTCCAGCTCGCGGGCCAGATCCAGCTGTTCGGTGAACGCCTTGAACTGCAACTCCCTGGGGCAGTCCTGCCAGTGGAAGTCCAGGCCGATTTCGCCCACGGCCCGCAGGCGCGGCTCCGTCGCAAAGGCCGCGCGCACGGCTGCCAGGCTCTCCGGTGTGCAGTTCCGCCCGTCGCAGGGATGGATGCCCAGCAGAAAAAAGACTTCCGGATGCTTGTCGAACAAGGCCCGGCGCGCGACGAAATCCTCAGGCCCCAGAAAGACGTTGCCCACGTTGGCCAGCCCTGCCGCGCGGGCCCGGGCCAGAACATCCTCACGGTCCGGATCGAAGTCCGGATCGTCCAGATGCGCGTGGCTGTCCACCCCGCCCAGGGGCAAAGCCCGGCTCAGGGGGTCAATACGCTCCACTTTTTTGTGTCCCATGCGTAACCTCGCGGGGAAACATAGCAATGCTCCGGCAACGAGGCAAGTAAAGCGGGAACCGCGCGGCACGGCCGTCGGGCGGCATTGCCAGCGGCGGGCATTGCCAGCGGCGGGCATTGAGAGTAATATATCTGCATTACGGACGCCGTGCGCCTGAACGCGGCGGCGTCCGGCTACAGTCTTTCCGGGGGAAACATGCATCTGCGTAAACGGGTTCTGGTCACCGGCGGTTCGGGCTTTCTGGGGTCGCACCTCTGCGAGCGTCTGCTCAATCAGGGGCACGAAGTGATTTGCGTGGACAATTTCTTTTCCAGCGCGCGGGCCAATGTGGAAGAGTTCATGGACAACAAGCGCTTTGAGCTGATCCGCCACGACGTCACCTTCCCGCTCTACGTGGAGGTGGACGAGATTTACAATCTGGCCTGCCCGGCCTCGCCCGTGCATTATCAGCACGACCCGGTGCAGACCATCAAGACCTGCGTACACGGGGCAATCAATATGCTCGGCCTGGCCAAGCGGCTGGGCGCGCGCATCTATCAGGCCTCCACCAGCGAGGTATACGGCGATCCGGAAGTGCATCCGCAGACCGAGGACTACTGGGGCCATGTGAATCCCAACGGCATCCGTTCCTGCTACGATGAAGGCAAGCGCTGCGCCGAGGCGCTCTTTTTCGCCTACCGGCGGCAGGGCAACCTGCCCATCAAAGTGGGCCGCATCTTCAATACATACGGTCCCAAGATGCATCCCAACGACGGCCGCGTGGTGTCCAACTTCATCATCCAGGCCCTGAAAAACGAACCCATCACCATTTACGGCGACGGCAGCCAGACCCGTTCCTTCTGCTATGTGGACGACCTGGTGGAATGCATGCTGCGTTTCATGGCCTCGCCCGACGACTTCACCGGCCCCATGAACATGGGCAATCCCGGCGAATTCACCATCAGGGAACTGGCCGAAAAGGTGGTGGCCCTGACCGGCAGCGGTTCGGTCATCAGCTATGAACCCTTGCCCGGAGACGATCCCAGGCAGCGGCGGCCCGATATTTCCCTGGCCCGGAAGATGCTGGGCTGGGAGCCCGTGGTGCCCCTGGAAGAAGGCCTGAAAAAAACCGTTGCCTACTTCGAGGGACAGTTGCGGCAGGGTTTGGCGTAGCCCGGCCGAGAACATCCGGAACAGCGCATGGAACTCTTTCTCACGGCCCTTCTGATTCTGGCGGGGACGGCGCTGGCGACGGGCCTGCTGGCCATCGCGGCGGCCCTGCGGCCTTTTGGCGCGGCCTGGGGACGGGCCGTCAACCGGTTCGGCTCGCTGGGCGCGGCCCTGGGTTGCCTGATCGGGTTCTGCGCCCTGGCCGTCGGCCCCTGGGAGGCCGTCGACAGTCTGTCGCCGACCCTGCCCTGGGGACTGCCAGTGGGCGCGTGCGTCCTGGGTCTGGACTCCTTGAGCCGCCTTTTTCTGCTGCCGGTTTTCGGCCTGGGACTGGTCTGCGCCCTTTCCGGCGGCCTCTCCCTGCGGCAGGTTTCGCCGCGTATGCACAATCTGGGCGCGCACTGGTTCTTTTATCTGCTTCTGCTGCTGGGCATGGCCCTGGTCATGAGCGCGCGCGACGCCGTGCTTTTTCTGCTGGCCTGGGAAATCATGTCCCTGGCTCCTTTCTTTCTGATTGATTTCAACGACGGCGACAGCAAGGTGCGCGACGCCTCCTGGGTCTATCTGGTGGCCGCGCATTTGGGGGCCGTGGCCCTGATCGCCTTTTTCGGCCTGCTCTGGCAGAGCTCGGGCGTCACGGCGCTGGACGCGCTTCGCGATGGCGCGGCCCTGCGCGCGGCCGGGCCGGGCGTCATGACGGCGCTGTTCCTGCTGGCCGTGCTGGGCTTCGGGGCCAAGGCCGGGCTCGCGCCCCTGCACGTCTGGCTGCCCGAGGCCCATCCCGCCGCGCCCAGCCATGTCTCGGCCCTGCTGTCCGGGGCCATGATCAACGCCGGACTGTACGGGCTGATCCGCAGTCTGGGCATACTGGCGGCTCCGGGCGCCGCGCCCGAATGGTGGGGCTGGTGTCTGCTTCTGCTGGGCCTGGGCACCGGCCTGATGGGCATTCTGAAAGCGCTGGCCCAGAGCAACCTCAAGCGCCTGCTGGCTTATTCCAGCGTGGAGAACATGGGCCTCATGTTCATGGGCGTGGGGGCCGGGCTCATCGGCCAGGCCTCGGGCAACGCCTGGATCGCCCTGCTGGGCTTCGCGGGCGCACTGCTGCACATGCTCAACCACGCGGGTTTCAAGGGCCTGCTCTTTCTCTGCGCGGGCGAAGTGCTGCACGCCACGGGCACGGTGCGCATGGAACTGCTGGGCGGCTTGCAGAAGCGCCTGCCCCTGCTGGGCGCGGCCTTCGCCCTGGGCGCGGCGGCCATCGCCTGCCTGCCGCCCCTGAGCGGTTTTGCCGGAGAATTTGTGCTGGCCCTTTCCATGCTGGACGGCCCGTCCCTGCCCGGCGTGGAGCGGCAGATGGGCCTGCTGCTGGCCCTGACGGGTCTGGCCCTGATCAGCGGCCTGGCCGCAGCCCTCTATGCCAAGGCTTACGGCATGACGTTTCTGGGCGAGGCCCGCACGGGCTTCGCGGACAATGCCCACGCCGTCTCCTGGCGCACGCTCTGGCCGCTGTCCCTGCCCGCCCTGGCCTGCGTGGCGGGCGGCCTGCTGGCCCCGAGCTTTTTCGACCTGGCCGCGCAAACGGCCCTGCACGCCGTCCCCCCGCCGCAAGGTCTGATTCCCGGCGCGCTGGAAGTCCAGGCACAGGCGAGCGGGAGCCTCGGCATGGTTTCCATGCTGGGCGGGGGTGGCCTGCTCCTGTCCCTGGCGCTGCTGCTGGGCCGCAAATGGCTGCTGCGGCGGCGCGGCGCGGCGGCGCAAATGGAGCGGACGGAACAGACATGGGGCTGCGGCTTTCAGGCGGGTTCAGCGCGCATCCAGTATACGGACGCCTCCTTTTCCGAGCCGCTGGCGCGGATTTTCGCCCCGGCCATGGGGCTCAAGGTTCGCCGCCCGATGATCGAGGGGCTTTTCCCCGGCCGGGCCGGGCTGAGCGTGACCGCGCCGGATCGTCTGCGCAGCGGTCTGTTCACGCCCCTGTTCGAAGCCGTGGAACGCCTCTGCAATGCCTGTAAAATCATCCAGCACGGCAAGATTCATCTGTATATCCTCTATATTCTGGCCACGGTGGTGGGCCTGCTGATATGGGGGCTGGGCGTATGAGCCAGAACATTTCCGCCTATCTCGTCCAGCTGCTGCTGGCCCTGGCCCTGGCCCCGCTGCTGCCCGGCATCATCAATCGGATCAAGGCCAAGACGGCCGGGCGCAGGGGCAAGCCCCTGCTGCAAACCTACTATGATCTGGCCCGGCTGCTGCGCAAGGGCGAGGTCATCAGCCGCACCGCCACCTGGACCTTCGCCGCCGGGCCCGGCGTGGCCCTGGCCGCCACTCTCTGCGCTCTGGCCCTGCTGCCCCTGGGCGGCGCGCCCTCGCCGCTGGGTTTCAGCGGGGATTTTCTGCTGGCCGCCTATCTGCTGGGCATGGGGCGCTTCGCCCTGATTCTGGCGGCCTTGGATACGGGCTCCTCCTTCGAGGGCATGGGCGCCAGCCGTGAAGCCGCCTTTTCGGCTCTGGCCGAACCCGTTCTGTTTCTGGCCTTTCTGGTGCTGACCAGCCTGAGCCTCGACCTGCATCACGGCCTGGACCCGACCGCGTCCTTCTCCCTGTCGGGCATGTTCGGCGGACAGGCCGCCGGGGCCTGGCTGCTGGGCCGTGCGGAGCTGTTGCTGATTCCGGCGGTGTTCTTTGTGCTGTTGCTGGTGGAGAACTGCCGCATCCCGGTGGACGACCCCAACACCCATCTGGAACTGACCATGATCCACGAGGCCATGGTGCTGGACCACTCCGGCCCCAACCTGGCCATGATCATATATGGGGCGGCGCTCAAGCTCTGGTTTTTCGCGGCGCTCATCGCCGGGCTGCTGGTGCCGCCGCTGCCGCTCTGGCAGCAGGCCGGTCTGTGGCTGGCCGTCATTCTGGGACTGGCGGCGGTGGTAGGCGTGGTGGAATCCGTCATGGCCCGCCTGCGCCTGACGCGCGTCCCCCAGCTGTTGGGCGGCACGGCGGCTCTGGCGGCCCTGGCCCTGATTCTGACCCAGGTTCGCTGAAATGCGCGGCGTTTCAACGATAGAGCATTTTGCGCTTGAAATTATCGCGTAACGGCGAAGTAAATTCGCCTTGCGATACTTTCGCGGTACGGATTTTCACGGAAAATCCGCACAGAGCGTTAAGATATTTTCAATATCAAAACGCTCTAAGCTGTTCCAGGCGAGGCGGACAATGACCACGACGTTCCTCCCCACAGTGCTTTTTCTGCTGCTGCTCAACAATCTTCTGCTGCTGGGCGCGCCGCGTCTGCCGGCTCTGATCCGGCTCACGGCTTTTCAGGGCATTCTGCTGGCGGCCCTGCTGCTGTGTCTGGATCATGCCCTGCTGGCCGGAGCCGTACTGCTGATCAAGGGCCTGCTGCTGCCCGGCCTGCTCACGCGCACCCGGAAGCGCCTGCGCGCCGGGGCGGGCCTCAGGCCCCGCCTGCACATCGGGCTGGGCATTCTGGCGGGCATGTCCGGGCTGGTCTTCTCGCTCTGGCTGGAGGCCCGGCTGTCCATCCTGCCGGGGCTTTTTCCGCCGCTGCTGCTGCCCACGGCCCTGACCACTCTGTTCTGTGGGCTGATCCTGGTCGTGGGGAGGACCACGGCCCTTTCGCAGGTCATCGGCTATCTGGTGGCGGAAAACGGCATTTTTCTGCTGGGCGCGCCGCTGATGACCGCAGGCGCGGTCTGGTTCGAACTGGCCCTGTTGCTGGACATTTTTGTGGCGGTTTTCGTCATGGGCATCGCCATCAATCACATCGGCGAAACCTTTGAATCCATTGACGTGGGGCGCTTTCGCAGCCTCAGGGACTAGACGCGCATGCTGGAAGCTCTGCTTTTTCTCCCGCTCGGCGCGGGCCTGATCATGCTGCTGGTGGGCAACGCCGCCTTCTGCCGGGGACTGTTGCCGCTCACGGCTCTTGGGCACGTCACGCTGTCTCTGCTGACCGTTGCGCGCGTGGCGCGAGGCGAACAGCCCTGCGCTCTGGGCGGCCTGCTGGCCCCGGACGCGCTGGGTGCGCTTTTTCTGGCACTGGCCAGCCTGCTGTTTCTGGCGGCCTCCATCTACGCCGTGGGCTATCTGCGTGAAGAGGAAAACCTTGAGGAACGCACCTGCATCCAGGACGGCCGCCCCTTCACCAACGCCCCGGAGCGCCGCTTCACGGCCTGTCTCTGCTTCTTTCTGGCGGCCATGAGCCTGGTGACCACTACCCCGCATCTGGGCGCGCTCTGGGTGGGCATAGAAGCCACCACCCTCTCCAGCGCGCCGCTGATCTATTTTCACCGCCACCGCCATTCGTTGGAAGCCACCTGGAAATATCTGATCATCTGTTCCGTGGGCATCGCCCTGGCGCTGCTGGGCAATATCCTGCTTTCCGTGGCCTTTTACGCACCTGACGGAAGCGGCATCCCGGCCGGGGACATGGACCAGGTCGGCTGGTTCATCCGGCACGCGCATACGGCCGCGCAACCCTGGCTCAAGGCGGCCTTCATCTTTCTGCTGGTGGGCTACGGCACCAAGATGGGCCTCGCGCCCCTGCACAACTGGCTGCCCGACGCCCACAGCCAGGCCCCGTCCCTGGTGTCGGCCCTGCTTTCCGGCGCACTGCTCAACTGCGCCCTGTTGGGCATCCTGCGCGGGCACCAAATCATGCTGGCGGCGGATCTGGGCGATTTCAGCGGCGGCCTGCTGGTCTTTTTCGGCCTGCTCTCTCTGATCACGGCGGCCATTTTCATCGTGGGGCAGGGCCATTACAAGCGCCTGCTGGCCTACTCCAGCGTGGAGCACATGGGCATTCTGGCCCTGGGCGCGGGCCTGGGCGGCTTGGCGGCCCAGGGCGCGCTGTTGCATGCGGTCTGCCACTCCCTGACCAAATGCATGCTCTTTCTGCTGGCGGGCAACATCCTGGCCCGTTATCACACCTTTTCCAGCTATGACATACGCGGCCTGCGCTGGACCATGCCCGTCACCGGCGCGCTCTGGACGGCGGGTTTTCTGGCCGTGGCCGGTTCGCCGCCCTTCGGCATCTTCGTCAGCGAATTCCTGATTCTCAAGGGCATGCTGGCCCAAGACTCCTACGGCGTGGCCGCCGCCTATCTGACGGCTCTGGCCGTGATTTTCGTGGGCATGTCCGTGGCCGTGCTGCGCATGGTGCAGGGCAACCGGCCCCCGGACTTGCCGAGAAGCCGACACGAGACATTGCTGAGCGTGCTGCCGCCCCTGGCCCTCTGTCTGGCCATACTGACGCTGGGCCTCTGGGTGCCCGACCGGCTGTGGCATTTTCTGCAACGCGGCGCGGCGCTTATCGACGGCTAGAGCGTTTTGATATTGAAAATATCTCAACGCTCTGTGCGGATTTTCCGTGAAGATCCGCACCGCGAAAGTATCGCAAGGCGAATTTACTTCGCCGTTACGCGATCATTTCAAGCGCAAAATGCTCTCTAGGAGACCTGGGTATGCTTTCCTTTGATTACCGGCAGGCCATGGATCTCGACGATCTGCCCCTTATGGACGCGGCGGAGCTGCGCGACCGTCTGACCGGAGCCGTGGCCGAAGGCTGGCGCGTACTGGCCTTCTTCGGACTGCCGGAAGCCGCACGCGGTCCGGACGCTTCCGGCCCCGTGGGCCTGTGCTGCGTGCTGGGCCACGACGCCGCGCGCATGCTGACGGCGCTGCGCACCCCGCCGCTGGAGCGCTTCGACTCCCTCACGCCGGACTGCCCCCAGGTTCACCTTTTTGAGCGCGAGATATACGAGCAATGGGGGGTGGAACCCGTGGGGCATCCCTGGCTCAAGGCCGTGCGCCGCGCGCCCGACGGCATGCGGGGCGGCGTGAAGAGCGACGCCCCGGCGGACTACCCCTTTTACCGGGCGGACGGCGGCGAAGTGCATGAAGTAGCCGTGGGCCCGGTGCATGCGGGCATCATTGAGCCGGGACATTTCCGCTTTCAATGCCACGGCGAAATCGTATTGCACCTGGAAATCGCCCTGGGCTATCAGCACCGAGGTCTGGAAGCCATGCTCACGCACGGCCCGGCGGGCCGCCGCCTGCCGTTGCTGGAATGCGCGGCCGGAGATTCCAGCGTGGCCCACGCCACGGCCCATTGCGTGCTGTGGGAACGCCTGACCGGGACGGACGTGCCCCAACGCGCCCAGCTTGTGCGCCGCATCGGCCTGGAGCTGGAGCGTCTGGCCAACCATTGCGGCGACCTGGGGGCCATTGCCGGGGATACGGGCTTTCTGCCCACTTCCTCCTGGAACGGGCGCATCCGGGGCGATTTTCTGAACATGACCGCCAGCCTGTGCGGCAACCGTTTCGGGCGCGGCCTGCTGCGCTACGGCGGCGTGGCCTGGGATCTGGACCCGGCGGGCTGCGAGGATCTGGCGGCTCGGCTGCGGGCGGCCGGACGGGACACGCGCGGCGCGGTGGACATCATGCTGGAGGCGGCCAGCGTGCGCGACCGGCTGGCGGGTATCGGCGCGCTGTGCCCCGAGGACGCCCGCGTTCTGGGGCTGGTGGGCGTGCCCGCGCGGGCCTGCGGTCTTGATCTGGACGCGCGCTTTCATGCCCCTCTGTCGGAGCTGCCCGTGGGCGATCACGGTCCGCGCCGGGAACGCGGCGGCGACGTGCTGGCCCGCGCCCTGGTGCGCAGCCATGAACTGGACGATTCCCTGGCGTTGCTGCGGGAGGATCTGGCCCGTCTGGCCGCCTGTCCGGAAACGCCCGCCGTGTCCGCGCTTTCGTGGCCGCCGCGTCTTCCGGCCCGCAAGCTGGCCGTGGCCCAGGTGGAGGGGTGGCGCGGCGAAATCTGCCATCTGGCCGTCACCGGCACGAACGGGGAACCGCTGGTCTGCAAAATCGTGGACCCGTCCTTCCACAACTGGCCCGGCCTGGCGCTAGCCATGCGCGGCGGCCAGATCTCGGATTTTCCCCTCTGCAACAAGAGCTTCAATCTTTCATATTGCGGCCACGATCTGTGAGGCTTGCCCATGCTGCGCATCATCAAGGAACGCTTGCACCAGAAATACCGCACGCTGGACTATCCCCGGCGGGAGCCCGCGCTTTCGCCGCGCTATCTGGGGCGTCCCACGCTTACGGATGTGGACTGCGGCGACTGCCGGGCCTGTTTCACGGCCTGCCCCGCAGGCGCGCTGTTGCCGTCCCCCTCCGCTGCATCCGGCCCATCCGGTCAGTCCTGCGGCGCGCGCACCCCGCTGCTGGACATGGGCCGCTGTATTTTTTGCGGCGCCTGCCGCGCGGCCTGCCCCAAAGGGGCCTTCCACTTCAGCGGGGAGCACCGTCTGGCCGCCTTCCGGCGGGAGGCTCTGCGCATCGCGCCCCTGCCGTCCGGCGTGTCCGCTCCGGCATCCGCGTCGCCGTGCCCGCCCCGCGATTACAGCCTGTTCCGCCGTTCCCTCAAGTTGCGTCAGGTCAGCGCCGGGGGCTGCAACGCCTGCGAGGCCGACTGCAATGTGCTGGGCACCCTGGTGTATGATCTGGGCCGTTTCGGCATCGAATTTACGGCCTCGCCGCGCCATGCCGACGGTCTGGTGGTCACCGGCCCGGTGACGGAAAACATGCGTCGGGCTCTGCTGGACACGTGGGCCGCCATGCCGGAGCCGCGTCTGCTGGTGGCCGTGGGGGCCTGCGCCATTTCCGGCGGCCTGTTCCGGGAAAGCCCGCAATGTCATGGGGGTCTGGATGGAGGCGGCCGCCTGCCGCCCGTGGATGTCTTTGTGCCCGGCTGCCCGCCCAATCCCTGGAGCATTCTGGACGGTTTGCTGTCGTTGCGCCGCCGGGACTGACAGCTTTTTCGCCGCCGCGCGCGGCTGTTGGTACGGGCGTTGGTATCTCCCGGGAACCTGTTTTCGCATCGAGCCGCCCC
>ERZ857951.550-NODE-550-length-48659-cov-4.541272_pt1 | contig 48659 bp, 42 predicted proteins | sample MGYA00519759_ERZ857951 | MGnify/ENA primary metagenome ERZ857951 (study PRJEB31778, sample SAMEA3449377) | human gut metagenome | biome: human gut; feature: human-associated habitat; material: faeces | place: United Kingdom | collected 2010/2012 ...
GTAGCCCAAAGGGCGTACAGGCATCGAGAGCAACGCGGCGTGGATTCCGGAAAAAACCGCGTTTTTTCCGGAATGCCCCCTTTGAAACGCAAAGCGTTTCAAAGGGAGTCCGCTCTAGACCAGGATTGCACCCATGCGGACGCCGGATCTGGAAATTCTTCTGAAGCGGCATGGCTTCCCGCTGTATGTCTATGACAGAAAAGCGATATCCGGGCGGATCGCCCGGCTGCGGGACATCTTCAGCGGCTTCGACATCCTGTATTCCATGAAGTGCAACAGCAACCGCGAAATCTGCCGGCATATGGCGGATTGCGGTGCGGGCATTGACGCGGCCTCGAAAAATGAGGTGCTCACGGCGCATGCTCTGGGCGTTCCCAGAGAAAAAATCCTGTTTTCAGCCCCCGGTAAAAGCGATGACGATCTGCGGGAAACGTTGGATAAATGCCTGATTATCGCTGATTCCTATACCGAGCTGCAAAGGATCGACGCCATCTGCGCAAGCCGGAACATAACGTGCGCGGTGGGCCTGCGCGTCAATCCGGATTTTTCCTATGGGCCGGGACCCTGCCCGGCCATGCGGCCCGGCCTGCCCGACAAATTCGGCGAAGACGAGGAAGGCTTGCCCGCGCACCGGGATTTTTTGCACCGCCTGGAGCATGCGCGCCCGACGGGCATCCATGTCCATGCGCGCAGCCAGGTGCTCAGCGCCGATGCCCTGGGCCGTTGCTTCGAGCATGTGGCGCGTCTGGCCCGCGTCTGGAATCACGGCCTCGGCATGCCCCTTGAGTTTATCGACTTCGGCGGCGGCCTCGGCATTCCCTACGCCGGGGAAATGCGATCCCTGAACATGGAACGGCTTCGCGGACATCTGGCGGGCCTGCTGCGGCTTATTCCGCAAGACGGTCCGGTTCCGGCGCGCCGCTATGTGGAAAGCGGACGTTTTCTGGTGGGCGATGCGGGCGTCTTCGTCACCCGTATTGTTGACATCAAGCGCTCGCGAGGCAAAACTTTCGTCATCGCGGCGGGCCTGCTCAATCATTTTCTGCGTCCGGCCATTGCGGGCCTGTTTGAGGCCCTGCCGCTTGAACCGGCATACGCCGGACCTTGCGAACCCTTGTGGAGCGGGCGCGGTACATATGTTCCCAAAGCCCTCGGCCTGCCCGCGCCCGCTGAAATGGTGACCATCTGCGGCAATCTGTGCACCGGCACGGATACTGTGGCCAGAGACGTCGTTCTGGAAAACGCCGTTGTAGGCAATATGCTGATTTTTGAAAACGCGGGCGCGTATGCCGCCGCGCTGAGTCCGCACGGTTTTTCCAGCCATCCGGAAGCCGGGGAATTCCTGTGGGGCTGAACCTCACGAAGCCTCCCCGCACAACGCAATAAGGAAACACCCATGATCAACAGCCTGCGCCGGGGTCTGACCCGCTATTTCACTCCGGAACAACTGGCCAAGCTGCGCGCCGCGCGCGTGGGCCTGGCCGGGGCCGGCGGCCTGGGCTCCAATGCGGCGCTCATGCTGGCACGTTGCGGGGTGGAGGATCTGCTGCTGGTTGATGACGACGTGGTGGAGCCGTCCAATCTCAACCGCCAGCAGTTCTGGCCGCGCCATCTGGGAAGCCCCAAGGTGGAAGCCCTGGCTGAGTTACTGCGCGAGCTCAATCCGGACATCCGGGTGGAGACGCGGCGGCTGCGCCTGGGCCCCGCCGATCTGCCGGAAATCCTGCCCTCCTGCCCGATCTGGGTGGAAGCCCTGGACGATCCGGAAGCCAAAACCATGCTGGTGGAGCGTGCCCTGCTGGACGGGCGCATGGTGGCCAGCGCCTCGGGCATGGGCGGCTACGGCGGCCCCCCCATGCAGAAACGCCGCCTGGGCCGCCTGACCCTGGTCGGGGACTTTACCACCGACGTGCTCGCGGCCCCGCCCCTGGCCCCGCGTGTCACCCAAGCCGCGGCCCTGCTGGCCGACGCCGTGCTGGAATTTATTTTGGGGGAGGAAGGATAGAGGTGTGCCGCGGTCAGGGCAAAGGCTTGACGGAAATTTCGCGGTAGACGCCCCTGGCCGGGTCAAAGGCAATGACGCGTTCCGCCCAATGGCGCAACGGCTCGTCAGACTCGCAGGAGCCTTCCAAGCCTATGGGCAAATCCGGGGCGACGACGTGGAAAGCGTCCCAGGAGCGACCGTCGATACTGCGTTGTTTGACCGTCACCGCCGGGCCTGAAGCAGAGCTGTAGCCCGCGCTGAAAAAACCGAGCGGGGTGTAGAAATTATCCCCGCAACCCAGAAAAAGCTGACTGGCCCATAGATTCAAGAGCGGGTCTTCGTTGAACATGAAATCCATGATGCCGTCATAGTTGAGATCCGTGGGGACGATATTGCGGGTTTCGCCATGATACGCGGATTCCAACTGCTGCTGCCGGGGCCAGTCTTCCCTTTTTTCATACGCCGCCGTGAGCCGCTTCGGGTCAAGAGGCAGAACGGTCATGATTTCCAGTTCTCTCCAGCGTTCCTTGGCTTCTTCCACCCCGATGCGGGCCTCGGGCGTTCCCACCCGCCGGATGCTCGCCGCAAGCCGGGCCGCTTCAGCGGACTGCCCGGATGCGTCCTTCTTTGCCTTACGGCCGGACTCCCGCTCTTTTCGCTCCTCGTCGTACTTCAGGCTCTCCAGCTCCCGCGCTTTTTGGGCGTCGTCATGGGACATCAGCTCCAAATAAAAGAGAGGGGCGTCGGCGGGCATGCCCGCCCCCCGGCACTGCGGCGGCTTGAAGGCCGCATTGGCCGCGCAGAGCGGCAGCACAGCCGGTGCGAGCAGGGCCGCCAGCATCAGCGGAACCAGCAGGGCCGGAACAAGGCCGCGCAAACGCCGGATATGGGCAAAACGCAGACGCCCCATGCGGGTTCCCCTTCGGAGGACGGATTAAGGCCTGTTAACGCTATGCCTTTTTGCCCTCCTGCCGCGTCAGATTTCACCTGCTTTTTCGGTCGAGTACCAGAAGAGTACACTCCCTCAAAGCAGGTTTATCTTCCTTGCAGGCGAACAAAAATTCTATAGTGTTAACAGACCCTAGGGCATTTCAACTTTGAAAATAGTGAAATGCCTTGGCGGCCACGAGAGCGGACGCCCGCGCCTGAAGCCAAGGCGGGACCACGTTCCCGCCGCGCGTCAGCCGTTGCCGCTGGGCGGCTTATGGATGACGACAGCAACGACAGGCTGTGGGCCGCGTCAGCTTTGGAATTGGCACAATTTCAAAGCGAATCTGCTCTGGCGTTGAACCGTTTGCAAAAAATTCAGCACGCACGCATTCAGGCCATTGGCGGCCCCTCTGCCCGCAACTGTTCCAGCACGCCCGCATCAGCGGGCAGAAAGCCCAGCTCCGGGGCCTCATCCGGAGTCACCCAGCGCAGATTCTGGCCTTCCGCCGGGCAGGGCTCGCCGCTGAAGGCCGTGACGTGGAAAAAGTGCAGACGCACACGAAAACCGCGCTCCGCGTAACTGTGTTCCAGGCTCTGCCAGAAGCGGCACTCGCGCACGCCGATGCCCAGCTCCTCGGCCAGTTCGCGGGCAAGGGCCTCGGCCGGGCTCTCCCCTGCCTCCAGCTTGCCGCCGGGAAATTCCCAATAGCCTTCCAAAGGCTTGTCCGTGGGCCGCTGCGCGGCCAGAAAGCGCCCGCCGCGCCAGATGATGCCCGCAGCCACTTCAATGGGCCGCAGGCCGTCGCCGCTCTCAGGCATGAATCACTCGCTTTCGGCCTGTTTCTTGATAGCCGTTATTTTTTCTTCCAGCCCCGCCATTTCTTCCAGCAGGTCCTCGCCGCGCCGCTTGCAATCCTCAAAGCGCTTGAGCAGTTCGCCGGAGCGGCTGTGGTCCGCATAGACCTCGGGATCAGCCAACCGGCCTTCCACCGCGCTCTGTTCGTCCAGCACGCGGGCCAGTTCCTCTTCCAGAGCCGTATACTTGCTTTGCAGAGGTTTGAGTTCCTTGTGCAGGGCGTTGCGTTTCTCGGCCTGCTCGCGCTTGAGGCGCTTCTGCTCCTCGCGTGAGAAACCGGGCGCGACCTCCCGCGCCGCTTCGGAGCTCATTTTCGGCAGGCCCGCCGCGCTCAGGGCCGCGCCGCCCCGGCTGTCCGTTCCGGCCCCGGCCAGACGCGCCCGGCGGTCGGCGTCATAGGCCGCGAATCCGGCATGGACCGTAATGCCGTTTTCATTCAGTTCCCAGGCTTCGGCCCCTACCTGCGACAAAAGCCAGCGGTCATGGGCCACCATCAGCAGGGTGCCGGTGAATTTTTGCAAAGCCAGGACCAGGGCCTCGCGGCTTTCCAGATCCAGATGGTTGGTGGGCTCGTCCAGCAACAGAAAATTGCAGCGTTTCAGAAACAGGCTGGCCAGGACCAGGCGGCTTTTCTCGCCGCCGGACAGGGCGCTGACCTGGCGGTCGAAATATTCCTGACCCAGCAGAAAGAGGCCCAGCACGCTCATGAGTTCCTCTTCCGTGGTGTGCGGGTCCGAAAGGCGGCGGATTTCGCCCAGCACCGTGGTGTCCGGGCGCAGGGTGTCCATCTGGTGCTGGGTATAGTAGCCCAGGCGCATCTGGGAGGCCGTGACCAGATTGCCGCCGCAACGTTCCAGCTGCCCGGCCAGAATCCGGAGCAGCGTGGATTTGCCGCAGCCGTTATGCCCCACCAGGGCGATGCGCCCGCCCCGGTACAGCGTGAAGGTCAGGGGCGGCCACATGCTCTTGCCGTCCGGAAAATGAAAGGCCAGATCAGCGGCGGCCAGCACGATCTTTTCCGAGTGCGGGGCCTCGGGCCAGCTGAAATTGAGCTCCTTGCGCTTCGGCTCGGGCCGGTAATCCTCCAGCTCCTTTTCCAGCTTCTTGGCCATCTTCTGGCGCGAACCGGCCTGGCGGGCCTTGGTGGCCTTGGCCCGGAAGCGTTCCACAAAAGCCATTTTACGGTTGATCTCGTCCTGGAGGGCGCGGGCCTCGCGCTCGCGCTGGGCGTTGTATTCCTCCTGCAACGCCAGAAACTGGGTGTAGGTGGCCTTGCGGAATACCGGACGGGACAAGCCCAGATAGAGCACATGGGTGCCCACATTGTCCATGAACATGCGGTCGTGGGCCACAAAGACCAGCGCGCCCTTAAAGTCCAGCAGAAAAGACTCGAGCCACTCCACGGCTTCCATGTCCAGGTGGTTGGTGGGCTCGTCCAGCAACAGCACGTCGGCCCCGGCCGTGAGCACGCGGGCCAGCTTGGCCCGTTCGCGCCAGCCGCCGGACAGCTCCCGCAGGGTGCGCCCCCACTTGGCCTCGGAAAAGCCCAGCCCGGACAGCACGGCCTTGGCCCGGTGCTCGGGATTATAGCCGTACGTGGCTTCCAGTTCGCTCTGGCGGTGCATGAGCGCGGTCAGGCGGCTTTCGTCGCCGGATTCGGCCGCCTGCTCCCACTCGGCCCAAAAGTCGTTCCAGTCGTGGAGCACGTCCAGCACGTAGGTCAGCAGGGGCGTGTCCAGAGCTTCCCCGGACAACTCCTGCTCCACAAAACCCAGACGGCAGCCCTTGGGCAAAAGCACCCGGCCCCCGTCGGCGGACTCCACCCCGGCCAGCAGGCGCAGCAGGGTGGATTTGCCCGTGCCGTTGGGGCCGCAGACGCAGAGCCGCACGCCGGAATCCACCTCCAGCGAAAAATTGCTGAAGATGTCCCGGCCGCCGAATGATTTGGAAAGTTCCTGAATGGTTATCTTCACAGCCACCCCTCGCGCCGGTAGCCTTCCACGGCCTCGGCCATGCCCTCGGCCAGACTGACCCGGGGCTCGTAGCCCAGCTCCCGCCGGATGCGGGCGGCGTCGCAGAGCCAGCCCGCCTGCCGGGCCTCGCGGTATTTGTCCGGGTTCCAGTTGGGCGCGCGTTGCGGGGCCCGGCTCGGCAGGCAGCGCGACAGCCGCGCCCACAATAGCCCCCCGCTGGAGGCCAGTCCCGCCGTCACGGCCATCAGGGGCAGAGGCAGGTGAATCACGCGCAGCCGGGGACGGCCCAGGGCCGCGCCCATGACGCGGCAGAAATGGGCCATGCTGTACAGGCCGCCGTCGTTGATATGGTATACGCCCCGCGCCGTATCCTTGCAGCAGAGCAGCACGGCCTGGGCCATGTCCCGCGCGTGCACGGCGGACACGGGAAAATCGCGGAACGCTCCGGGGCTCACGGCAAAGCCCCTGGCCGCGCCCTTGAACACGGGCAGCAGGCCCTTGTCGCCGGAGCCGTAAATAATGGGCGGACGCAGGGTCACCAGCCTGTCCCCCAGGGCCCGGCCCAGAATCTGCTCCACCAGCAGCTTGGACCAGCCGTAGGCGGAAACCGGCGCGGGCACGGCATTGTCCGCCACGCCGGGCGGGCAGTCGGAAGGGCCGGTGGCCGCCAGACTGGAAACCAGCACGAAACGCGCGGGCAAGCCCTTGCCGGAGCCTTGAGCCGCGGCCTCCACGTCGGCCAGCGCCACGGCCAGAGCGCGCGCGGCCAGCGCGTTGGCCCGCAGATAGTCCTGCCAGCCCAGGCCGAACAGCAGGGCCGCCATGTGGATGACCACATCCTGCCCGGCCAGGGCTTCGGCCAGCCCCTCCCCCGTGCGCAGATCAGCCCGCGCCACGGCCACATCCGCAGGCAGATGCCCGGTGCGCGAGGCCGCGCGGGTCAGGCAGGTGACGTGCGCTCCCGCTGCCAGCAGGCGCGGCAGCAGATGACGGCCCACAAAGCCCGTGCCGCCGGTGACCAGCACCTTTTTGCCGCTCAGAGGGGAAAAGCGTTCGTCCGAGGGCCGGGTCATACGCTGATCTCCCGGCGGTATATGCGGTAGCGCTTGGTGATCCGGCCCGAAAAATCCTCAATAAGGTCGTCCACGGCCACATTGTCCTCCAGCACCCAGGAGCCTTCCACCCACTGGAAATCCGGCTTGTTGCGGGCTTTTTCCAGCATATAGTCCAGCAGCAGCAGGGGCAGGCCCAGCAGGCGGAACTCCTCCTTGATGCCGAACAGCATGATGCGGTAGCCGCCCCGGATTTCCTCCCGCGCCTGCCACCAGTGCCAGAGCGCGGACAGCCCCAGTTTGCCGTTGAGGCGCTTGAGCAGGGGGTTCATGTCCGGCAGGGCCACCATGCCTGCGGCGGGTTCGTCGTTGTGGAAGAAGAGCACGAAAAATTCCGGATCCAGGATGCCTTTGAGCTCTTTGGCATGGTGCTCGGCCTCGCCGTCGGAAAGCGGCGAAAAGCCCCAGTTTTTGGCCCAGGATTCGCGGTAGATATCCAGCATGGCCCGGATGTCGGCGGCCAGTGTGGCCTTGCTGGACGTGCGGCAGGTAAAACGGGCCTCGGCCTTGAGCCGGCCCACTTCCTCCCGCAGCCAGTCCGGCGGCGACAGGCGATCGCGCTCAATGAGGTAGGCGAAAAGATCCTGTTCCTTGCGCAGATGCCAGCCTTCCAGCAGTTCCGCATAATAGGGAGGATTCCAGGGCATCATGATCACCGGGGGCAGGTCGAAGCCGTCCACCAGCAGGCCGCAGGTGTAATTGGCGGAGGGGTTCAGCGGCCCGCGCATGAAGCTCATGCCCTGGGCGGCCAGCCAGCTCCGGGCTTCGCCCAGCAGGGCGTGGGCGGCCTCCGGATCGTCCAGGCATTCGAAAAAGCCGAAGGCCCCGCAGGCCTCTCCGGCATAGGCATTGTACTTCTCGTCCACAATGGCCGCGATGCGCCCCACAGGCAGCCCGTCGCGCAAAGCCAGAAACAGCTCGCGCCGGGCCGACTCCCAGAAAGGGTGCGCGCCGGGCGTGAGCAGCTCGCGGTCCTGGCTTTTGATAGGGGGCACCCAGAGAGGCTGATCCGCGTAGACGGTCCAGGGCAGGTCCACAAATGTGGTCAGCTCCTGTTCGGAGCGAACCGGAATGATGCTGACGGCCATGGGCCTAGTCCATGCGCAACGCGCCGCGCAGTTCGGCGGGCGAGCGCGCTCCCAGGCGTTCGCAGGCCGCGGGCAGTTCCGCCGCCAGGGCAAAAGCGCTGTCCGGGCGCATGAAGTTGGCCGTGCCCACCTGCACGGCGGCCGCGCCCACCAGGATGAATTCCAGCGCGTCCTCGGCGCTGACGATGCCGCCCATGCCCACCACCGGAATCTTCACGGCCTGTGCCGCCTGCCAGACGCAACGCAGGGCCACGGGCTTGATGGCCGGGCCGGACAGGCCGCCCACCACATTGGCCAGAGACGGACGCCGGGTACGCAGATCCACGGCCATGCCCAGCAGGGTGTTGATGCAGGAAACGCTGTCCGCGCCCGCGTCTTCCACGCTGCGCGCCATGAGCGCGATGTCCGTGACATTGGGCGAGAGCTTGACCATCACATGCTTGCGCGGCGCGCCCTTGCGCACGGCGGCGGTGACGGCGGCGGCCAGCTTGGGATCCTGGCCGAAGAGCACGCCGCCCTCCTTGACGTTGGGGCAGGAAACATTGACTTCCAGCGCGGCCACGCCTTCCTCGCCGTCCAGACGCGCGGCCAGTTCCCCGAATTCCGCCGGGGAGGTGGCGTACATATTGGCGATGATCGGCGTTTCCCGCCAAGGCAGATGGGGCAGCTTGTCCCGGCAGAAGACCTCCACCCCGTCGTTCTGCAGGCCCACGGCATTGAGCATGCCCGCCGTGGTTTCCACAATGCGCGGGCAGGGATTGCCCTCGCGCGGCTTGAGGGACAGGCCCTTGACCACTATGCCGCCCAGGGCCGCCAGATCGCCGTAAGGCGCGAACTCCACGCCGTAGCCGAAGGTGCCCGATGCCGTGAGCACCGGATTTTTCAATTTGAGATCGTGGGTTTGCCCCTTGAGGGTGACGGAAAGATCCATGCTGTTTCCCGGTTGTAAAAACGCTTGAGCTTCAGTTTTGTTCCATTCTGGCATACGCAACAAACCGCGTCGGCATGATCGGCGCGGCTGTTTTTGTTCGCTGGCAAGGAAAACAAGCTTTTTTACGGAGAGAGTGTACTCTTTATGGTACTCGACCGAAATAAAAAGCGAAGTTTGACAAAGCCAGCGGGCAAAAGGCAGTTGCGCCTACAATTCGATGTGGTGGGACCAGAACACCGGCCCCTGATTGCACACCTGAATCAGGCCGCCGCGCTTGGCGGGCACCGGCCAGGCATCCGTGGTGCGGACCACGCAGCCGAGACAGGCACCCACGCCGCAGCCCATGCGGTTTTCCAGCGAAAGCTGGGTGCGCACGCCCAGTTCCCCGGCGAATTTTCGCACAGTGCGCAAAAACGGCAGGGGCCCGCAGGCCAGCACCAAGCCGTTTTGTTCGGCGTATTCGCGCATGCGCTCCTGCAGGGAAAAAATGAAATTGTCCAGATCGCCGGACGTATGCTCGCGCAGGCTGTCCAGAGGCACATGCTCATTGATGCTGTCCACCGGATAGCAGCTGATGGGCTCGCGGTGGCCGAAGAGCATGGTCACATTCCAGGGTTTGGGATGCTCATTGACGTAACCCACAAAGGGGACGATGCCCATGCCCCCGGCCAGCAGCAGGGTAGGCGTGTCCGGCTCCACGGCAAAGCTGTTGCCCAAGGGCCCCCAGACCCGCACCGTATCGCCGGCCTTGAGCTCGGCCATGCGCCGGGTGCCGCGCCCCTGAACCTGGAAAAAACAGATCATGTGACGGGCGGTCATGTGGCAGATGCCCAAGGGACGAGCCCAGGGAATTTCCAGGCCGAACGAGGTGGGCCGGACCATGACGAACTGGCCGGGACGCCACTGCTCCCATTCGGGATGGGTCAGGCGCAGGGCGAAGAAGCGGCTTTCCTGGCCGGTCTGGCCGAAGGGCACCAGATCCAGCACCGTGAGCAATGAAGAACGCGGCTGGGACATGCTCTGTTCTATAAACCCACTTGCCGGGACGGTCAACCGAGGCTCGCGCGGCCTCCCAAGACAATCGAATGGCTGTTTCAGCCGTCGGATATTCATAAAGCGGGTCTTCCTTGCTTGTTTCCGCGAACTCAGACGACACAGTCGGCAAGAGGGCGGGGGCTGATTTTGCGGGAATTTTGCAAAATCGGCGGTTTTTTCGTGCGGCAAGGCAGCGGCGCCCGCGCGGGAAAGACGGATTTTGTAAAATAACCGTAAAGTGACAGGAAGGCTGACGCAGGCATACTCTTCTCTTTCGCTCCGGGACAACAATGCTCGTCCCGTTCATGAGATTGCCCCGGCCCGATCCCGGCGCGGGGCTTTTCATGCGCGGCCCGACGCTGTAGCATAAGCCCCGTTCCCCACCAGGAACAGGAGATACGCCATGCAAGCCATATACGCCGCCCGCCGCGAACGTCTGCGCCGGGCCATGCGCGCCAGAGGCCTGGACGCCCTGCTGGTCAGCCAGGCGGCCAACCGTTTTTATCTTTCAGGTTTTGAACTGCACGATCCGCAGTGCAATGAAAGCGCGGGCCGACTGATCGTCACGGCCGACGGCCGGGACTGGCTGGCTACCGACGCCCGCTATCTGGATGCTGCGGCCCGGCTCTGGGATCAGGAACGCATCTTTATCTACGGCGGCGACGCCGTCAAAGACCTGCACAGCCTGCTGCGGCGCTGCGGCGGGCGCGTGGGCCTGGAGGCGCGGGGCGTCAGCCTTGCCTTTGCCCGGGCACTGGACCAGGCCGGGGCCGGCCCTCGGTTTGAAGCCGCCGACGGCTTGGTGGAGCACTTGCGCCGGATCAAGGAGCCCTGCGAAATCGCGGCGCTGGAACGTTCTTTCGCCCTCAATCACAAGCTCTTGCAATGGGTGGAGGGTCAACTGGAACCGGGCAGGACTGAAAAAGAACTGAGCTGGGCCATTGAGCGCTTTTTCCGCGAGAACGGGGCCGGGGAACTTTGCCAATATCGTGGCCGTGGGCCGCAACGCGGCCCTGCCCCACGCCATCCCCGGCGAGGACGCGGTCACGGAGAACTGCCCGGTGCTCATCGACGTGGGGTGCCGGGTGGACGCGTATTGTTCGGACCAGACCCGCACGTTCTGGGCGGGCGACGCGCCCGCGCCGGAGTTCAGGCGCACCCTGGCCCTGGTGCGCGAGGCCCAGGAAGCGGCCCTGAAAAAAATGCGTCCCGGCCTGCCCCTGCGCGAAGTCTATGCCCTGGCCCGCGCGGTCTTTGAAAAGGCCGGGGTCGCGGAGGCTTTCACCCACGGCCTGGGCCACGGCGTGGGCCTGGAAACCCACGAGGCCCCCAGCCTGTCCCCGCGCGCCGAAGGAGTGCTGGAGCCGGGCATGGTGGTCACGGTGGAACCGGGCCTGTATTACTCCGCCTGGGGCGGCGTGCGCTGGGAATACACCGTTCTGGTGGAGGAAGGCGGCGTGCGGATTTTGTGACGCGTGTCGTCACGTCATGACGAGACGCTGGGGGAGCGCCCCTGAAAGTTTCGGTGCAAAGGAGCCCGCATGGCGGCGATTTTTCTGGTGGGAGCCCGCGCGGCGGGCAAAACAACGGTAGGCCTGGAACTGGCCCGCCTGCTTGATTGTGCTTTTGTGGACACGGACCGGCATTTGCGCGAGCGACTGGGCCGCTCCGTGGCCGAGGTGGTGTCCGCCGAAGGCTGGCCGGGCTTCCGGGCCCGTGAAAGCGCGGTCCTGCGCGAGGTGGCCGCCCTGCACGCCCAGGGCGGCGCGGTCATCGCCACAGGCGGCGGCATGGTTCTGGATCCGGAAAACCGTCGTTTCATGCGCGCCCAGGGTACGGTTTTCTATCTGGCCGCCCCGGCGGAAGCCCTGGCCCGGCGCCTGGCCCGCGATCCCTTGGCCGAACAGCGCCCCTCCCTGACCGGACTGGGCATTGCCGAAGAAATGCAGCTGGTTCTGGACGAGCGCCGCCCACTCTATGAAGACGCCGCCCACCATATCTTGGACGCCACGGCGGAACCGGCCATCGTCTGCGTCGAGGCGTTACGTCTCCTGGGCCGGAACTGAAGGCGACCCGCCGCATGTCCAGCGCCGCCGCGCCGCTTGTCTCCGTCATCCTGCCTGTGTACAACGCCGCTTCCGGCCTGGGGGCGGCGTTGAGCAGCCTTTGGGCCCAGCGTCCCGCGCCGGGCGCGCCTCTGCCGCCCTTTGAAGTGCTGGCCGTGGACGACGGATCCACGGACCACAGCCCCGCCCTGCTGGAAGCCGCGGCCCGGCGCGAACCCCGGCTGCGCGTGCTCCGCCGTCCCCACCAGGGCATCGCCGCAACGCTCAATGCCGGACTGGCGGCGGCGCGGGGCCGTTATCTGGCCCGCATGGACGCCGACGACACGACCCATCCGGAACGCCTGGCCCGACAGGTTGCGCATCTGGACGCCGATCCCGGCCTGCACCTTTCAGCCGGTATGGTGGATTTCGGCGGCGACGCGGTCCGGGCCGGGGGCTTCGCCCATTTCGTGGACTGGCAGAACAGCCTGCGCTCATCAGAGGATATCGCCCGCAACCGCTTCCGGGATACGCCGGTCTGCCATCCCTCGGTCATGTTCCGGCGCGCGGCCGTGGAACGCTGGGGAGGCTACGCGGACGGCGATTTTGCCGAGGACTGGGAACTCTGGCTGCGCTGGCTGGATGCGGGCGCGCGCCTGGAAAAATTGCCGCTGCGCCTCCTGACCTGGAACGACCCGCCCGGACGGGCCACCCGCGCCGACGCCCGCTACCGCGAAGCGGCCTGCAATGAGCTGCGCGCCCTCTGGCTGGCCCGCGAACTGGCTCGCAGCAATCCTTTCCACCCCGAGGTCTGGGTGCTGGGCGCCGGGCGCGTGGCCCGGCGGCGGCTGGCCCCGCTCCGGCGACTCGGCGTGCGGCCCGCGGCCTATATCGACATTGATCCCCGCAAAATAGGCAACCGTCCGGGCGGCATAGCCGTTTTGCCCCGCGCGGCCCTGCCAGGGCCGGGACGCTGCCGCATCCTCAACGCGCTCACGGCCCACGGCGCGGCCGAAGAGGCGGCCCGCTGGCTGTCGGAGGCCGGGTACGGCCCCGAGGACTGGTGGCTCTCCTGAAAGGCCCGCTCGCCCCCTTTCGGCACACAGCCCGCAATGCCTTGTTGCGCGCGCCTTTTCAGACTTTTTTCCACTTTTCCGGACAAACTTTTTTGTGAACTTTGCGAAATTTGTCACCAATACCCTTTGACATAACAGGGCTGTGGCGCTATGGTGCAAGGGCTTTATGTATCAAATCCTTCACACCGCCATTTTTAGGGAGGATGCGGCATGCTGGATCTCAATATCACCCTGGTCTTTCAGTTGGTGAACTTCTTTATCGCCATCTTTGTACTCAACATCCTCCTGATCCGACCCATCCGCGAAATAATCAAAAAGCGCAACGGCGTCATGGACAACCTGGCCGGCGAAGCCGACAGCTTTGAGTCCCAGGCCGCCGAACGCCTCGCCAACTACGAAGCCGAACTGGCCCGTGCCCGTCAGGACGCCGGTCTTACCCGTGAGGAAGGCCGCAACGCGGGCCTGACGGAACAGCAGGGCATCGTGGGCACGGCCCAGAAGAGCGCCCGCGACATCCTGGCCGACACCCGCCGCAGTCTGCGGGGTCAGGCCGAGGCCACGCTGAGCGAGCTGCGCAATCAGGTGAGTGATTTTTCCGCCCGCCTGGCCGACCGCCTGATCAAGGGCTGATCCCGGTTTTTCACTGCGGCCCGCCGGCGCCCTTTTGCGGGGTTGCCCGGCTGTCGCGCCCGGCGCACGGGCACGCTTTGGATCATTTCTCAGACCGTTTAGGGGGTGTGTTTTGAGCAAATGGAAACACTTCGGGCTTGTCCTGCCGCTGGCGCTGGTCTTTGCCGTGGCCGCCACGCAAGCAGTCGCCGCTGAAGCCGGGCACGCAGCGCCGCGCTGGGGCGATTTCGGCTGGCGCGTGCTCAACTTCGTGATCTTCGCGGGCATCCTCTGGTATTTCGTGGGCGGGCTGGCCAAGAAGTTCTTCAAGGGCCGCCGCCAGTTGATCCGGGACACCCTGGACGACCTGGAAGAGCGCCGCGCCAAGGCCAGAGAGCATCTGGCCGCCGTGGAAGCGCGCATTGCCCGCCTGGATGAGGAACGCAAGGCCATCCTGGAAGAAAGCCGGGTTCAGGCCGAAAACCTCAAACAGGGCATCATGGAAGAGGCGCGCCGCCAGGCCGAGCAGATCGTGGAACAGGCCCGCCTTACCGCCGAGAACGAAGGGCGCTCCGTGCTGGCTGAAGTGCGCGCCGCCCTTGCCGACGAAATCGTGGGCGCGGCCGAAAAAGCCCTGCGCGACAAGCTGGGCGACGGCGAACACGACAAACTTATCGCCAACTCCCTTAACAAGGTGGTGCTCCATTGACTGACACCGTGGTTGCACGCAGATACGCCAACGCCATCTTTGCGTTGAGCCGTAAGGAAGGGGACGACGCCCTCACCCGGCACGGGGATTGCCTCGCGACCCTGGGTGGGATGATCGCCGCCGCGCCGGGACTGGACATGACCCTGAAAAGTCCGGTCATCAGCGTGGAAGAGAAAAAGGCGGTCATGGGCAAACTGCTGGACAAGCTCAAAGCCGACCAGATCATGCGCAACTTCTGTTTCCTGTTGGCCGACAAGGAACGCCTGGCCTTCCTGCGCGAGATCGCCAACTGGTACGGCAAACTGCTGGATGAGGCCAAAGGCGTGATCCGCGGACGGCTGACCACCGCCGTGAAACTTTCCGCCGCCAAACAGGCTGAGCTCAAGGCCGCGCTGCAGGAAAAAAGCGGCGCCGACATTGAGCTGACCTTCGCCGTGGACAAAGACATCCTTGGGGGTATGGTGCTCAACATGGGAGATCGGGTGCTGGACGCAAGTCTGCGCGCACAATTGGGGATCCTGCGGGAGACTTTCAAGAGGGGTGAATAGCACATGCAGATCAAAGCGGAAGAGATAAGCAAGATCATTGAGGATCAAATCCAAAACTACGAGCAGCGCGTGGAAATGAGCGAAACCGGCACCGTCCTCTACGTCGGTGACGGCATCGCCCGCGTCCACGGAGTGCAGAACGCCATGTCCATGGAACTGCTGGAATTCCCCGGCGGCGTCATGGGTATGGTGCTCAACCTCGAAGAGGACAACGTGGGCGTCGCCCTGCTCGGTTCGGACGTGGGCATCAAGGAAGGCGACCCGGTCAAGCGTACCGGCAAGATCTTCTCCGTGCCCGTGGGCGACAAGGTCATGGGCCGCGTGCTCAACCCCCTGGGTGAGCCCATCGACGGTCTCGGACCCATCGAAGCCACGGAAGTGCGTCCTGTGGAAATCAAGGCCCCCGGCATCATCGCCCGCAAAAGCGTGCATGAGCCCATGCCCACGGGCCTGAAAGCCATTGACGCCATGACGCCCATCGGGCGCGGCCAGCGCGAGCTGATCATCGGCGACCGCCAGACCGGTAAAACCGCCGTGTGTCTCGACGCCATCCTGGCCCAGAAAGAGACCGACATCCACTGTTTCTACGTGGCTATCGGCCAGAAGAAGGCTTCGGTGGCGCTGGTGGCCGACACGCTTCGCAAGTACGGCGCGCTGGAGTACACCACCATCATTTCGGCCACGGCCTCCGACCCGGCCCCGCTGCAGTACATCGCGGCCTACACCGGCTGCACCATGGCCGAGTACTACCGTGACGGCGGCAAGCACGCCCTGATCATTTACGACGACCTTTCCAAGCAGGCCGTGGCTTACCGCCAGATGTCCCTGCTGCTCCGTCGCCCGCCCGGACGTGAAGCTTTCCCCGGCGACGTCTTCTACCTGCACTCGCGCCTGCTGGAACGCGCGGCCAAGGTCAACGACAGCCTGGGCGCCGGTTCCCTGACGGCTCTGCCGATTATTGAAACCCAGGCCGGCGACGTCTCCGCCTACATTCCGACCAACGTGATCTCCATCACCGACGGTCAGGTTTACCTGGAGCCGAATCTGTTCAACGCCGGTGTGCGTCCGGCCATCAACGTGGGCCTTTCCGTGTCCCGCGTGGGCGGCGCGGCCCAGATCAAGGCCATGAAACAGGTGGCGGGCACCATGCGCCTGGACCTCGCCCAGTACCGCGAGCTGGCGGCTTTCGCCCAGTTCGGCTCGGATCTGGACAAGGGCACCAAGGCCAAGCTGGATCGCGGCGCGCGCCTGGTGGAGCTGCTCAAGCAGCCCCAGTACCAGCCCATGCCCGCCCAGGAACAGGTGGCTTCCATCTGGGCCGCCACACGCGGCCACATGGACGACGTGCCGGTGGATCAGGTCCGCCGCTTTGAAACCGAGATGCTGACCTTCCTGCGCGACACCAGGAAGGACGTGCTGGACGCCATTAAAGACAAAAAAGTCATTGACGAGGCTGTGGAAAGCGCGCTCACCGAAGCCGTTGCCGCCTTCAAGCAGGGCTGGCAGGCCTAAGGCCGCCAAACGGGAGACCTAGCATGCCTTCACTCAAAGACGTAAAAATGAAGATCGTAGGGGTCGGCAAAACCAAGCAGATCACCAAGGCCATGAATATGGTGGCCTCGGCCAAGCTGCGCGGCGCCCAGGCCCGTATCGAGCGCTTCAGACCCTACGCGGCCAAATACCGCCAGGTGCTCGGCGAACTGTCGCGCAAGGTGGAGGGCAACGCCCACCCCCTGCTGGCCGAGCATGAGGAAAAGAAAAACTGCGCCATCGTCATGGTCACCTCGGACCGCGGCCTGTGCGGCAGCTTCAACGGCAACATCATCAGTGCCGCCCTGAAGCTCGCCAAGGAGAAAACAGCGGCCGGCATGCAGGTCAGTTTCGCCTGCGTGGGCCGCAAGGGCCGCGACACGGTACGCAAAAGCGATTACGCCATGCTCTCCTCCTATGGCGACCGCATGGGCAGCATTGACTTCGCCCTGGCCAGCTCCGTGGCCCAGGAGGTCATTCACGGCTATGAAACCCTGGCCTTTGACGAAGTCTGGCTGGTGTACGGCGAATTCGAGTCCATGGGACACCAGCCGCCGCGCACGCTCTGCCTGCTGCCGTTGAAGACGCCGGAGGCCGAAGAAATCGCTGAGGAGGCCGGTGAAGCCCGTTGCGAGTATGTGTACGAGCCGCATGAGGAAAAGCTGCTGGCGGAACTTCTGCCGCGCTACGTCAAAGTGCAGGTCTACCGTGGCCTTCTGGACACCTCGGCCAGCGAGCACGCCGCCCGCATGGCCGCCATGGACAACGCCACGCGCAACTGCAACGAGATGATCAACATGCTGACCCTGCTCTACAACAAGACGCGGCAGGCTTCCATTACCAGCGAACTCATCGACATCGTCGGCGGCGCGGAAGCGCTGAACGGTTAAGGAGCCCAAACATGAGCAAAAACATCGGTAAAGTCGTTCAGGTTATCGGCGCCGTGGTGGACGTTGAGTTCAGCGACGGCAACCTGCCGGATATCTTCACCGCCCTGGAGATAAAAAACCCGAACAACAGCGACGCTCCGGATCTGATCTGTGAAGTGGCGCAGCACTTGGGCGACAACGTCGTGCGCACCATCGCCATGGACGCCACCGAAGGTCTGGTGCGCGGCATGGACGTGGTGGACACGGGCCAGCCCATTATGGTGCCCGTGGGCAAAGCCGCGGTGGGCCGCATCCTCAACGTCATCGGCCGTCCGGTGGACGAACTGGGCCCGGTCAATGCCGAAAAGTACTACCCCATCCACCGTCCCGCTCCCGGGTTCACGGACCAGAACACCAAGGTGGAACTGCTGGAAACCGGCATCAAGGTCGTGGACCTGCTCGTTCCCTTCCCCAAGGGCGGCAAGATGGGCCTCTTCGGCGGCGCTGGCGTGGGCAAGACTGTTATCCTCATGGAGATGATCAACAACATCGCCAAACAGCACGGCGGCTCCTCGGTGTTCGCCGGTGTGGGCGAGCGCACCCGTGAGGGCAACGACCTGTACAACGAGCTCAAGGAAGCAGGCGTTCTGGAACGCGCCACGCTTGTCTACGGCCAGATGAACGAGCCTCCGGGAGCCCGCGCGCGCGTGGCCCTCACGGCTCTGGCCTGCGCCGAATACTTCCGTGACGAAGAGCACCAGGACGTGCTGCTGTTCATCGACAATATCTTCCGTTTCACCCAGGCGGGTTCGGAAGTGTCCGCCCTGCTGGGCCGCATGCCGTCGGCCGTGGGCTATCAGCCCACCCTCGGCACGGATCTGGGCGCTCTGCAGGAACGCATCACCTCCACCAACTCGGGTTCGATCACCTCGGTGCAGGCCGTGTACGTGCCCGCCGACGACTTGACCGACCCGGCCCCGGCCACGACCTTCTCGCATCTGGACGGCACCCTGGTGCTTTCCCGCCAGATCGCGGAACTGGGCATCTACCCGGCCGTGGACCCGCTGGACTCCACCTCGCGCATCCTTGACCCCAATGTGGTGGGCGAAGAGCATTACAGCGTGGCCCGGCGGGTGCAGATGGTGCTGCAGAAGTACAAGGAACTGCAGGACATCATCGCCATCCTGGGCATGGACGAACTCTCGGACGAGGACAAGCTCACCGTGGCCCGCGCCCGGCGCATCCAGCGCTTCCTCTCCCAGCCCTTCCACGTGGCCGAAACCTTCACGGGTACCCCCGGCCAGTATGTGAAGCTGGAAGACACCATCAAGGGCTTCAAGGGCATCCTGGACGGCGAGTATGACCACCTGGCCGAAGGCGACTTCTACATGCTCGGCGGTATTGAGCAGGCCGTGGCCAAGTATGAGCAGCGCAAGCTGCAAGAGGAAAACTAAGGGGCGCCGCAAAACGCGCCTTTTGCCCCTTGGGCCGCGTCCGGTCGGGCGCGGCCCAGGGAACAAAATGTATTTTGTGAGCGCACCTGGAAATTTTCAGGACGTGCCGGTGTAAAATGGTTTGCATGTCCGGGTATCGGGACATCAGGAGCGTAAGGAGTGACTATGGGCACGCTGCAACTGGAAGTGGTGACGCCGGACAAAACCGTGGTCAGCGCCGAGGTGGAAATGGCTGTCTGCCCCGGGGTGGAAGGCGAATTCGGGGTGCTGCCGCAGCACGTCTCCATGCTCTCGGCCCTGAAAATCGGCGATCTGCGCTATCGGGTCAACGGCAAGGATGAGAACGTCTTCATTTCCGGCGGCTTTGCCGACGTGAACAATAACGTGCTGAGCGTGCTTGCCGAATCCGCGGAACTGGCCACGGACATTGACACCGCCAGAGCTCAAGCCGCCAAGGAACGGGCCGAAAAACGCCTGTCCGCGCACGACGACAGCCTGGACGAGACGCGGGCCGAGGCCGCCCTGCAACGCGCGGTCACGCGCCTGCAAGTGGCGCAACTGCGCTGACGTACATTGCCTTAGATGCATAAAGAGCCGGAGGCATTGCCTCCGGCTCTTCTTTTTACAAAATTTTGCGCTTGAACGTGCATCGCCTACCCGCCACATCACAGACCGGCAACAGTATGAACCCGAAAAATGCCGCTCCACCAGGTGCCGCGCCGGTCATGGACTTCGCGCAACTTTTCGCCTAAAATATCCTGTTTTCATACTCCCAGCCCTTGCAGGATAAACTATGCCCACACAGGATCGCATCCGCAATTTTTGCATCATCGCCCATATTGACCACGGCAAATCCACCCTGGCCGACCGCATTCTGGAACTCACGCGGGTGGTCAGCGCGCGTGAGGCCCGGCAGCAGTATCTGGACAGAATGGATCTGGAGCGGGAACGCGGCATCACCATCAAAGCCCAGACCGTGCGTATTCCCTATGTGGCGGCCGACGGCAAGGAGTATGAGCTCAATCTCATCGACACGCCCGGCCACGTGGACTTCAACTATGAGGTTTCGCGCTCCCTGGCCGCCTGCGAGGGTGCGCTTCTGGTGGTGGACGCCACCCAGGGCGTGGAGGCCCAGACCCTGGCCAACGTCTACCTGGCCCTGGACCACGACCACGAAATCATCCCGGTGCTGAACAAGATCGACCTGCCCAGCGCCGAAGTGGAGCGGGTCAAGGCTGAAATCGAAGAAAGCATCGGCCTGGACTGCTCCGAGGCCCTGCCCGTGTCGGCCAAGACAGGCATGGGCGTGGACGCGGTGCTGGAAGCCATTGTGAAGCGCCTGCCCGCTCCCAGGGGCAACCCGGACGCGCCGCTCAAGGCCCTGATTTTCGACTCCTGGTACGACAGCTACCAGGGCGTGGTAACGCTCTTCCGGGTGGTGGACGGCGCGGTGCGCCTGGGCGACACCATCCGCCTCATGAGCACCGGCAAGGAATACGAGGTGCTGCGTCTGGGCGTCTTCTCGCCCGAGGCCGCGGATGTGCGCGAGCTGACCGCCGGTGAAGTGGGCTTTTTGTGCGGCTCCATCAAGGAACTGGGCGACGCCCGCGTGGGCGACACCATCACTCTGGCCGACAATCCGGCCGCCATACCCGTGCCCGGTTTCAAGGAAGTGAAGCCCATGGTCTTCTGCGGGCTCTACCCCACGGAATCCGACGACTATGAAAACCTCAAGGCCGCACTGGAAAAACTCCAGCTCAACGACGCGGCCTTCAGCTTTGAGCCGGAAACCTCCCAGGCTCTGGGCTTCGGCTTCCGCTGCGGCTTTCTGGGCCTGCTGCACATGGAGATCATTCAGGAGCGCCTGGAACGCGAATTCGAGGTGGGCCTCATCGCCACCGCGCCCTCGGTGGTCTACAAAGTGGACACCGTAGACGGCAAAACCCTGGAAATCGACAACCCCAGCCATTTGCCGGACCCGACCAAGACCCGCGCCCTGTACGAGCCCTATGTGAGCATGGACATCCATGTGCCCAATGAATACGTGGGCAACGTCATGAAGCTCTGCGAGGAAAAACGCGGCACGCAGAAAAACCTGCACTATCTGGCCGCCAACCGGGTGGTGGTGACCTATGAGATGCCCTTTGCCGAAATCGTCTACGACTTTTTCGACCGTCTCAAGTCCGCCACGCGCGGCTACGCCTCCATGGACTATCAGCCCATCGACTACCGCGAGTCCGACCTGGTGCGGCTGGACATTCTGCTGAACAGCGAACCCGTGGACGCTCTGGCCGTCATCGTGCACCGGGACAAGGCCTATGTCTACGGCCGTTCCCTGGCCCTCAAACTCAAGCGCACCATTCCGCGCCAGCTCTTCCAGGTGGCTATTCAGGCGGCTATCGGCCAGAAGATCATCGCCCGCGAAACGGTCTCGGCCTTTCGCAAGGACGTGACCGCCAAATGCTACGGCGGCGACATCACCCGCAAACGCAAGCTGCTGGAAAAACAGAAGGAAGGCAAAAAGCGCATGAAGCGCATGGGCAATGTGGAATTGCCGCAGGAAGCCTTTCTGGCGGCCCTCAAGGTGGGCGACGAGTAGCTCAGCCGTTGCGCCACGGACTCTGAAAAGAAATCCGACGCAGAATTTTTCCATACTGAGGCAGCCTCCAAGGAGGCTGCCCTTTCTTTTGGAGCGGATTAACGTTGAGAATGTTATTTCTCAACGTTGACGCTCCCCTCAGCCAGCGGCTGGAACGTGGCCCATCATTGCTCCCTTTATCCGTAACACGCTCGCCAACGGCTAGCGCCAGACGCGGGCGCCCGCTTTCGCAGCCGCTAGAGCAAAGTAACTTTGAGAAATTACTTTTCTCTAGCGGCTAAACATATTTTTATAAATAGCATTGATTCGCATACTATAACGTATAATAATTAATAATGAATGTTTTTCATAATCATGTATTGCGAATTTCATAAAATTTTTCTGTAATTCCCATCGAGAGAGAGAGAGAGAGAGAGAGAGAGAGAGAGAGAGAGAGAGAGTGTGTGTGTGTGTGTGTAAAAAATTCTTGTAATATAAAATTACTATAAATAGTATCATGATAATTATCTAATAATATAGATTATTATACCTTCATATATATTTTTAACTCCATTCAAAGATAAAAAACAGCCTTTTCCCCTAATTTTTTTCTCCCTCCAGCCGAAAATGAGAGTATCTTCCACTTTCATAAGGCATCATCCGCTACGCCACGACAAGGCCACTGAAAAACGACAGCCGGGGCGCGACGGTCAACACCGTTTCTGTGGTGAAACTTGCGAGAGCCTCTGGAGAAGGCAAAGGGCGGACCGTATGGAAAATCTGAAAATCTGGCAAAAAATGGCCATGGGCATCGGCCTTATTCTGCTGCTGGCCGTGGTCATCAGCGCCGTGTCGCTGAACGTGATGGAAACAGTGGATGAAGAAACCACCAATATCAAAATGGCATTCGCGCCCCTGCAACAACTCGCCAACAGCCTGGACCAGCAGGTGACCGCCATTCCCGGCCAGATGCTCGCCTACCAGAACGGCAAGGCCGAAGCCTGGGATAACGTGCGGCGTCTGCTTGACCAGACCGACCAGAGCCTGACCAAGTTGGCGGCACACCTCAAGGCCAATCCCGTCATCCCGGACACGGGCAAGACAGCGGCAGGTCGCGCGGCCTTTGAAAATCTGAAAAAATCCCTGCTCGAAACGCATACGGCCCAAGAGAGCCTGGTGGTCCTGCGCAACGACATGAACAAGACCGGCGCGAAGCTCCTGCGTGAAACACAGGACTATATGGTGCAGATGAATACCGTGCTCAACCGATTCATGGAGGACCAGAACAACGCGGAAGCCACCAGAGCCCTGCCCCTGGTCCAGGCCGGTCAGCGCATCATGAACGCCATCAATAACCTGCGCATCAATATGTTGCGCGGCATGGCCGAAAACAGCCGGGACTACGCCAAAGACAATCTGCCCCGGCTTTTCCCCGCGCTGCTCACGCAGGTGGACGAACTTTTGCCCCGGATCAGAAGTGCCGAGCTGCAGGATCACCTGAAGACTCTGCGCGCTCATATTGAGGAATACCGTGATGCACAGGGCAAAACCCTGCAGACCTGGGAACGCATCGACGCACTCAACGCGCAGTGCAACCAGGCCAGTGAGGAAGGCATCAGCGCCGCCCGAGGCATCGCCGGAGCCGGCGACCGACTGCAGACCACGGCCATCGGCACCACGGACGATGAGGTCAACCGCGCCATCACCCTGATTTACACGGTCAGCGTCGCTGCCCTGCTCGCGGGCCTGTTGATCGGCCTTGCGCTCACCCGAGGCATCACGACCCCGGTGGGTCAGGCCCTGCGCTTCGCCCGCGCGGTGGCCGGTGGCCGGCTGGACCAGCGCTTGGGTCTGCGCAGGAAGGATGAAATCGGTCAGCTCTCCGTGGCTCTGGACAGCATGGTGGACGCGCTGAACGAGAAAATCAGCGAAGCCGAGCGGCAATCGCATGAAGCCGAGGAACAGTCGCGCAATGCCCAGGCGGCCATGCGGCAGGCCGAGGCCGCCGGCAAAAACGCCCAAGCCAAGACCGAGGCCATGCTGGCGGCCGCCGACAAACTGGAAGCCATGGGCAATGTGCTTTCCTCGGCATCCACCCAGCTTTCGGCCCAGATCGAGCAGGCCGACAAGGGCGCGGCGGAATCCGCCCAGCGCCTCTCCGAAGCGGCCGCGGCCATCAATGAAATGGACGCCACCGTGCAGGATGTGGCCCGCAACGCCGGCGCGGCTGAATCCGCCTCGGGGGAAACCAGAGAGAAGGCCGAAGCCGGCGCGGGCATTGTGGAAAAGGCAGTGCAGAGCATTGAAGAAGTGCACCGGATGTCCATCACGATCAAGGACGACATGGCCCAGCTCAGTGAGCACGCCCAGGCCATTACCCAGATCATGAACGTCATCTCGGACATTGCGGACCAGACCAACCTGCTGGCCCTGAACGCGGCCATTGAAGCGGCCCGCGCGGGCGAGGCCGGGCGCGGTTTCGCCGTGGTGGCCGACGAAGTGCGCAAGCTGGCCGAAAAAACCATGGCTTCCACCAACGACGTGAGCAGCGCCATCAAGGCCATCCAGGAAAGCACGGCCAAGAGCATGGAGGCCGTGGACGGCGCCGTGAACCAGATCGGGCAGGCCACAGGCTTGGCCAATGATTCCGGCAGGGCCCTGCAGGAGATCGTGGCCACCGTGGAGTCCACGGCCGACCAGGTCCACGCCATTGCCGCGGCCAGCGAGGAACAGTCCGCGACCAGTCAGGAAATCAACCAGTCCATCATCCTGGTCAACGACAGGGCCAGGGAAACCGCCGTTGTCATGACCGAAGCGGCCACGGCCGTTGAGGAGCTGGCAAGCCAGGCCCAGGGTCTGACCCGCCTGATCCAGGAACTGAAAAACAGTTAAGCGGGTGGGACCTCCCGCGCAGCGGGAAGTTTTCGTCCGGATGGCAAAGGAAGAGCGCCGCTCCCCAGGAACGGCGCTCTTCCTTTACAGTTGTATCAGCAGGTCAGGGCAGCATCCAGTGCAGCACCCCGGACTGCAAGTACGTCAGGACGCAGATGAACAGGGTCATGGCGACGCTGTGGCCGAGAGTGAAACGGAAGAGGTTGCCCTCCTGTCCCACCAGGTTGGTGGCCGCTGTGGCCACGCTGATGGACTGGGGCGAAATCATCTTGCCCGTAACGCCGCCCGAGGAGTTGGCCGCCACGGCCAGATGCGGGTCCATGCCCACCACTTCGGCCGTGGAACGCTGCATGCCGCAGAAGAGCGCGTTGGAGGAGGTGTCCGAGCCGGTCAGGAACACGCCCAGCCAGCCCAGAAGCGGCGAGAAGAGCGGGAAGAGCGAGCCGGTCAGGGTAAAGGCGATGCCCAGAGTGGAGCTCATGCCCGAATAGTTCATGAGATAGGCCAGGCCCAGAATCATGGCAATGGTCAGAATGGGGAAGCGCAGCTGCACGGCCGTGCGCGCGAAACAGGCCATGGCCTTGCCGAAGGAATAGCCGGGCATGAAGGGTACGGAGAAGAAACCGGCCAGCAGAATGGCCGTACCGCCCGCCGAAAGCCAGTTGAAAGTGAACATGGCCGGGTAATTGGGGTCCTTGCCCGCGGCCAGAATGGGCGCCGCCTTGTGCACCATGCCGTCCAGGCCGGGCCAGGCGAAGGTGACCACCGCGCCGGGGATGGCATTCAGCAGGTTCTTGAACTGCGGCAGGCCCCACAGAAAGACCATGACGGCCAGAATGATGTACGGCCCCCAGGCCCGCAGCACAACACCGGCCGACGGCGGGGCCCCTTCCAGCACGGAGGCTGATTCGCCCGCGAAACGCCAGATCCGGGCGGGCTTCCAGACCCGCAGCAGCAGGACCAGGGCCACGATGGTGATGAGCGCCGACATGATGTCGGGCAAGGTCGGGCCGTGGAAGTTGGAGAAGAGGAACTGCGAGGCGGCGAAGCTGATCCCGGCCACGGCAATGGCGGGCAGCACTTCCATGGCGCGCCGGAAGCCGCACATGACCACGCAGAGCCAGAGCGGCACGATGACGGAAAGGAAGGGCAGCTGCCTGCCGACGATCTGGCTGATGGTCAGATCCGAGAAGCCTGAAACCTGCCCGGCCACGATGACGGGCACGCCGATGGCGCCGAAGGCCACGGGCGCGGTATTGGCGATAAGGCAGATGCCCGCCGCGTACAGGGGCTGGAAGCCCAGGCCCACCAGCATGGCGGCGGTGATGGCCACGGGCGTGCCGAAGCCCGCCGTGCCTTCAATGAAGGAACCAAAGGCAAAAGCGATGAAAATGGCCTGCAAACGCCGGTCGTCGGTAAGACGGGCCAGCGATTGCTTGATATGCTCGAATTCTCCCGATTCCACGGTCATGTTGTAGACCCAGACCGCGGTGATCACTATCCAGATGATGGGGAAGAGGCCGAAAGCCGCGCCGTAGATCAGGGAACTGAATGCCGTGCCCACAGGCATGCCCCACACCAGAACCGCCAGCAAAAAAGAAAGGATCACGGCCGTGGCCGCGGCGTAATGCCCTTTGGCGCGACGCACCGCCAGCATGTAAAAGAGGGCAAAAAGAGGAATACCGGCCAGCAGCGCGGAAAGAAGCGCGCCCCCGGCGGGGTCGTAAATTTGCGTCCAGGCCATATTTGCTCCTTCAACGGTTAGATGTTGCCCATCTCTTGTTTGAACAGAACCCATGCGAAAGGCGGCCCGGTCCCTTGCGCAAAGGGCCCGGAACATCTTCCGCAACATATCCACCGGGTCAGCTTTGCATTGAAATTGGGTCCAATTTCAATGTCAGCCGCCTTGACCCGTTGCGACGCAGGAGCTTCAGCCGCAGGCGAACTTGTGTGCGCATACGGGCAAAGACGACATCGTCAACCACGGCTGAAGACTGCAATTGCGTGCGTGGCCGCCGGAACAGATCAACGCGAAATTCACACTGTTCCGTGGCGTGTGGGAAAAGCTGGTTCAGGAAAGACTGGCGGGAGGGGCGAGGGAAAAGGGCAACATGCCCCGGATTTCACGAAAACCGGGAATATGTTCATTGGTGCGGGGAAAATCGATCCGCGCGAGAAAGCGGGACGGAAAAACAAGCCGGGCGGCAACGCGGGCGAGCGATCCCGGTTCCGGTCCGGCGGATGCGGAGCGGTGACGCTGCTTTCCTTCCGGTTGCCGGAAGGAAAAAGAAATGGAAAAGGCGGGAAGAGCTCGAAAAACGCTGGAGGTCATGAACGGCGACGTTACGAACTCCAGGGATCGGGCCGGAGCGTTCCGTCCACAGGTCAGCAGGAAGACCGTAACGATCCCCATGCATATTCCGCAGAAAAGGCAGAACCGACGAATGGCGTTCATGGCCGCGCTCTTTTTGTCTCTGGAGCCTTTCAACGTTGAAAGGCTCAACCGTGCGGCATGGGGTCAAACCCGGCTTGTCAGGCAAGCCGCCGCACGATGGGACCGTACAGCCGTCCCACTGTTTCAACCCTATCCTAACGGTGGGATAAATCAACAGGTTTATCGGGGCCGCATCAAATAAGGAAGCGATATTACACAAAAAAGAGGTATGGCTAAAGCGCGCGTGACACGGAAAGGCGCGAGGCGCCTTCAGCGCCGCAGACCGGAGGGCAGGGCGAAATAGGCCCGCGCCGCCAGGTCGAAGAGAGAGCCGGGCAGAAAGCTGGCCCACCAGAACAGGCGATGCTTGCGCGAGCTGTCCCGCCAGGGCGCGATGCAGGCGCGGGCCTCGGCATTGCGCCCCTCGCGCCAGAGGGCCACGGCCTTCTGAAAGGCCGCCCGCCGGGTCAGCAGGGCCGCCAGATCGGCGTGCTCCGCGTCATAGCCGGGATAGAGGCGGCGGTGTTTGTCCAGAATGCGCAGGGTTTCGTCCGCGAATTGGCCGAACTTGCGGAAGGTGGTGTTGGCCCCGTGCACCCGCCAGAGGGTCAGGGGCTCGTCCACGAAATCCAGCTCCCAGTCATGGGCGATGCGGTAAAAGACGTCGGCCTCCTCGCAGACATTGAGGCTTTCGTCAAACCAGCCGCCGTCCCACGCGCCGGGGTCCGCAGCCAGCCCGGCCAGGGCTTCGCGCCGGATCACGGCCGAGGACATGGAAATCCACTGCCGCTCCATGAGCTCGCCGAAAACCATGCCGCGCGCGGGCCGGGTCTCGGCGAAAAGGCGCTTGAGCACGCGCTTGCCGTCAAAGATCTCCGTATCCGTACAGACCAGGCCCACCCGGGGATCGGCCTCGAACAGGGCCACCTGCGTTTCCAGCTTGCGCGGCCGCCAGAGATCGTCGCAGTCCAGAAAAGCCAGGTAGCGGCCGCGCGCCCGCATCAGGGCCAGGTTGCGCGCCGCGCCCAGGGGCACGGTGGTTTCGCCGCGAAAATAACGCAGCTTGGGGCCGTAACTTTGGGCAATGGCCGGACTGTCGTCCGTGGAGCCGTTGTCCCAGAAGATGACTTCAAAATTCCCAAAGGTCTGGGCCATAAGGCTGTCCAGAGCCGCGCGCAGATCGCGGGCGCTGTTCAGGCAGTTCATGATCACGGACACGGCGGGAGCGCTCACGGCTTCTTTGCCTCCGGAGTTGTTGCGGCGGGTCCGGCCAGCTCCCGCGTCCGGCGGAAAACCCAGTATTTGCAGAGCAGGTAGACAAAGACCGGAACCAGCACCACGGCCACGGGCATGGCAAACTCATAGGCCAGGCCCAGGTGGACGAGCAGCCAGACAATGCAGGAGTTGAGCCCCAGGCCCACGGCCTGGGTGGCGGCGAAGCGCGGCAGCATGGCCCGGTGGCCGCCCCTGGCCTGGAATGTCCAGAGGCTCTGGCCCAGATAGGAGACAAAAAAGCTGATCAGATAGGCCAGGCCGTTGCCCGCCAGCAGGGGCAAAGCCCAGACGTTCACGAACAGCAGGCCCAGCAGGGCGTAGCAGAGGGTCGCCAGGCCGCCCATCAGGCCGAAGCGTATCCAGCGCCGGGCCAGCAGGCTTTGCACGAAGCGCCGCAGGTCCTCCCAGGTGGGGACAAAGCCGGTCACAATGTTTTCTCCACAATATAGCGGGGCCGACGCCGCACTTCCGTGAAAATCTTGGCGATATACTCGCCCATGACGGAGAGGCAGAACAACTGCACCGAGCCCAGCAGCAGCACCACGATGATCAGCGAGGTCCAGCCCGGAATGACCGCGCCTTCCATATACTGGAACAGCGAAACCAGGCTGTAGGCCAAGGCCGCCAGCATGCAGAGCAGGCTCATGAGGCCCGCCAGGCGCAGGGGCGCGGCGCTGCAGGAGGTGATGCCCTTCCAGGCGAAGGAAAGCATTTTCAGCAGAGGGTACTTGCTCTCTCCGGCCTGGCGCGACAGGCGCGCGTAGTAGACCTTGCCGCTCTTGAAGCCCAGACCGGGAAAAAGCCCGCGCAGAAACAGGGTCTGCTCCCCGTAGGACGGCAGAACCTCCAGCACGGGCCGGGCCACCAGGCGGTAATCCGCGTGGTCCGGGATCAGGCGCACGTTCAGCCAGTTCATGAAGCGGTAGAAGAAATGCGCGGTGCCCCGCTTGAAGGAGGTGTCGGAACTGCGGTCCTTGCGCACGCCGTACACAATGTCGCAGCCTTCGGCATAGCGGGCCAGCATTTCCGGGATGACCCCGATGTCGTCCTGAAGATCGGCGTCCAGGCTGATGATGCAGTCCGCGCCCCACTGGCGGGCCGTGTCCATACCGGCCCAGACCGCGTTCTGGTGTCCGGCGTTGGCCGCGAAGCTGATGCCCCGGCAGAAGGGGTCGTGCCGATGGCGTTCTTCCAGCACTTGCCAGGTGCGGTCGCGGCTGCCGTCGTCCACATACAGGGCGTAGCTTTCCGGCCGGATCAGGCCCTCGGCCTTGCAGCGCTCCAGCAGCTCCGCCAGGGCGTTCAGCGTGCGCGGGAGAGTTTCTTCCTCATTATAGCAGGGAACCACCAGGGCCAGCAGAGGCGCGGGACGGGACGGCATGGCAAACTCCTGTGAGACGGCGGCGCGCCCTCAGGCCGCCGCGGCGCGGGCCAGGGCCGCGCAGACGTTTTCCACATCCTCCCGGCTCAGGCCCGGATGCAGGGGCAGGGTCACCAGTTCCGCGTACAATTGTTCGGTGACCGGCAGGCGCACGGCCCCGCCGCCGAAAAAGCTCAGCAGATGGTTGGGCTTGTAATGCACGCCCGTGGGAATGCCCTCCTGGGCCAGGGCCTCCTTGACCGCGTCCTTGCGGCCGTTCAGGATGCGCACGGGCATAATGTGCGGCACAATGAAGTCTTCCGGGTCGGTGTGCAGCAGGGCCAGACCCGGCAGGCCCGCCAGGCGCTCGGCGTAGACGGCGGCCAATGCGCGCCGGACCGGGATAAATTCGCTGTCCAGGCGGGAAAGCTGCACCCTGCCGATGGCGGCCATGAGATTGCTCATGTGGTAGCGCCAGCCCTGGCGTTTGACGTCCGGGTCCCAGGAACGGATACCGGCAAAGCGCTTCTGGGCGTCATTTTCCACCGAAAGCAGGCGCGCGTCCGAAGCCAGACGCGCGGCCTCGGCGTCAAAGGCCACCAGGCAGCCGCCCTCGCCGGAGGTGATGTTTTTGATGCCGTCAAAGCTGAAGCAGACCATGTCCCCGAACGAGCCGATCCTGCGCCCGTGATGGCGGCAGCCGAAGGCGTGGGCCGCGTCCTCCACCACGCGCAGAGCCTTGCGCCGGGCAAAGTCGTAGACCTCGTCCAGATGCCAGGGGTTGCTGGCGTAGTCCACGGGCATGACGGCGATGGTGCGGGAGGTGAGGCGCTTTTCCGCGTCGCGAAGATCCAGGGTGCCGGTTTCGGGCAGCACGTCGCAGGCCACGGGCACGCAGCCCGCCGCCGTGATTGCCTGGAAGGAGGCCACAAAGGTCAGCGAGGGCACCAGCACCTCGGCCTTGCCGTCCGTGGCGCGGCACTGGGAAGCCACGGCGTCCATGGCCAGATGCAGGGCCGCCGTGCCCGTGTTCGTGGTGATGACCTGCTGCGGGGTCACGCCGAGATACGCGGCCAACTCCTCTTCAAACAAACGGGTCTCATTGCCTATGCCCAGATAGCCGTCTTCCAGAATGACCCGGCTGACGGCGCGGGCCTCGGCTTCACCCACAATGGAACGCGAAAGACGCAAGGACATGAGCCCCTCCGCAAGAGTGCAAAAGTTCTCCGGACGCGGCATGCGCCCGGAGAACTTTTGCAATACCCTCTATCGCCGCCCGGAGCAAGCGCCGGGACGGGGCGGCGGCAAAGGCCACCGCCCCGGTCCATTTTCCCTCTTACAGCGCCGGGGCTGTTTCCGGCGGATTCGCGGGCCTGAAATCCGCGAACACGGAGCAGACCTTGCTCAGCACATGCAGCGAAGATTGCAGGCTGCTGCCGATCAAGTGGATGGTGAAGCCGTCGAGATCTTCCGCCTCGCCGAAATGTTCCATGAGATATGCCGTGACATAGAGATCGTCATACACCTTGCCGAGCAGTCCGGACAGATCCTTTGCCCTGTGCGCGTCAAGCACGTCCTCTTCATATTTCAGCATATACGACGGCACGCGGTAGCAGCGCAACTCATGCGGCACCTCTTTGGCCGGGCCGCCGGGATTGACGGGAGAAGCATCCGGCACGGCGCATTCCGCCGGTTCCGGCTCTTTTCCGGCCGCGAAGGCCAGCAAGGCCCGCGCCGTCTGTTGCAGCGTTTCGGCCAATGCGGCGCAATGGGAAAAATCTGGAGAAGCGGCGGGCGGGATGGGTCGGGGCTGTGAACGCTGAGCGTCCAAAGAAGGATCGGACATCAGGCACCTCTGTGGTTTTCTTATTGGAGCCTTCAGAATGAAAAGCTCCGGGTGCTAAGAACTGCCACAGAGCAGCGGACTATTTCCCGGCAAGCCGGTCTTGTATTTCGCCCACACCCGGAACGATAATGCGGGAAGGCGCGCCCCGCCGGAGGCAAGACGCAAGAAAACCCACAAGCTGTCGGGGTGGGAAACCGTCTGTGGAAAGGTGTTCTTAGGCACCTGTGGAGAGGGCAACATATTTCAGGGCGGCAGTCAAGAATTCCCCGCCTGGTGTCTAATTTAAAAAATCAGACACATCAAACCCGTAGGATTTTACGGCGGTGAAGCCGCCATGATCCCGCGAAAAACCATGTTTTTTCGTGGACGATCCTGCGAAAATTGTGGGCATAGTTATGCTCTCAATTTTTGCAATCAGACACTAGGATGTGGGTGGGGATTTTTTTGGGGGGGGGCTTGTCGTACAAACGACGTTTCTCGCTGCCCTGCGGGCACAGAGGCCTTACGCCTCCCGGCGTTTGGGCCGCCGTTCAGGCGAAAAAAGCCGTGCCCGAAGGGCACTATGCATACCGCTTGGGAGCAAGCCCCAAAAAAAATCCATCACCGGAGGCGCGTCACACGCCCCGCCCCGAACCCGCCCTACGTCGCGCTGAGATCAATATCGCTGAGCAGATTGTCCAGATCCAGCAGAATGAGCAGGCGGTCGTCCAGCTTGCCGATGCCCCGGATATATTCGGAACCGATGCCCGCCACCACCGGCGGCGGGTCCTCGACCGTGCCCGCCGGAATGCGCAACACCTCGGAAACGCCGTCCACCAGGAAGCCCACGATTTTCTGCCCCAGTTCCATGACCACGATGCGGGTGTTGCTGTCGTGCTCAAGGACGGGCATGTTGAAGCGCGTGCGCATGCTGATGACCGGGATGACCTTGCCGCGCAGGTTGATGACGCCCTCAATGAAGGCCGGAGCGCGCGGCACCATGGTAATCTGCATCAGGCGGATGATTTCCTGCACGGCCAAGATATCCACGCCGAATTCCTCTTCGCCGATGCGGAAAGTGACCAGCTGGATCAGGTCGCCGTCGTGCTCGTCGTGTCCCTGGCTTTTCATATCTTCTATAATCTGACTCATGGCAAAACCTCCTTAGGGGCTGTCCGGGACACGCCGCCTGTCATGTGCGGTACAGCGGAGCGGTCCGGAGCGCGGCGGCATGGCCGCCCTCACCTTGTCCGTTTGTCCGCCCCGATGCTCTTGCTTGAGCTGACTCGCCGACAATCCTTATCGGCTGCTGTGAAAAATACTTGAGGCCTGCTGCTCTAACCCCAGGCTTCGGCCTGCGCGCGCTCCGCCTCGCTGAGATAGCCCAGCCAGACGCGGCGCATGGCTTCAAAATGGTTGACGCGCAGATCCTCGGCCCAGGCGCTGCGGACATCCCAGGGCTTGGGGCCGTGGAAATGCACGATATGCCCCGCGTCCAGGCAGTCGGCCTGATAGGGCGGGCAATTCCAGCGGTCCTCCAGGCGGGTGACGCGCTTGCCGAAAAAATAGTTCAGCAGGGACTGGTCCAGGTTGCCGATGCGGCCCACATTCTGAAGGGAAAAAGCCAGAAAATGCCCGATCAGGTCGCGCCGCCGCAGACGCGCCAGGTTGAACAGCACCACGCCGCTGGAAAACGTCCAGATGGGAAAAGGCATGGGCACGGTATAGCGCTGTTCCCGGAACTCATAGGCAAGACTTTCATACTCATGGTAAAACGGGGCCGTTTTTTCGCGGGCCATGCCCATGTACAACGGCAGCGGACCGTTGAAAAGCGCGTCCAGGGGACGCTGGAACAGCATGTCCGCGTCGCAGTACAGCACGGCTTCATCCCCGGCCAGTTCCGGCACCAGGGCCAGCTCCAGCTTCAAAAAGCAGCCGATGTTGGCATGGGTTTCCGGCGGCAACAGGTCGCGGCTGAGGCGGGGCCGGTAGCGCGCCAGCGGGATGCCTTCGCGGGTCACGCCTTCAAGCACCTCCTGCTTGTCCCCGGCATAGACGCAGAGACAAGGCGCGTCGGGCCCGTGCAGGGCGCGCAGGGAACGCACGGCCACCTTGAGCAGCAGCAGATAGCGCGGATTGTCGTCAATGCAGAAGACGACTTTCATCTTCCTCTCCGCGTAGGTGTCGGCGCAGCCGCTCGACACGATCGGCCATGTCCGCCGGGTTGAAATCATTGACCGCCGCCAGCACCCCGGCCAAGTCTTCGGCGTAGGGCGTGCCTTCCACCAGGGGGATGAAGGCTTCCAGCGCGCTTTCCACGCCGCCCCAGTCCGTTTCCATGCGCCGCGGCAATTCCTCAAGCAGGCGCAGCAATGCGCGCTTGTGCTCTTCGGCCAGGCGCAGGTCGCCCGCCGTGACGGCCAGGCGGCTGTGGCTCTGAAGCTGGAGGATCCGCTCCAAAGCCTCGTCCATGGCCGCCTCAAAACGACGCAGCAGGTCTTCGCCGGGCGGCACGCCGGGCAGGGAGGACTCCATCCGCCTGGTCAGTTCCGTGACCCGCTCCACGCCCAGGTTGGCGGCCACGCCCTTGACCGTGTGCGCCAGCCGCGCCGCGCCGCGATAGTCATTGCGGGCCAGCAGCTCGCGCAACTGCACGGCGCTTTGGCCGTAGTGCTCCACAAAACGGATCAGCAGCTCGTTGTACAGCTTTTCATTGCCGCCCACCGTGGCCAGGCCCGCCTTGATGTTGACGGCCTGCCTGTCCCCTCCGGGGACAGGCGCGGGCGTCGCCGCGACGCCCGCCTCCTCCGACGTGCGCCCGGCGGCCTCCCGCACGGGATTGCGGGCCAGCCCACCGGGCAGCCACTCATCAAGGGCCGCATACAGTTCCGCCGGATTCACGGGTTTGGTCAGATAGTCGTTCATGCCCACGCTCTTGCCGTCCATGCGCGAGCCCTTGTCGGCATGGGCCGTCATGGCCAGAATGGGCAGTTCCTCCGGGGAGCGGCCCAGTTCACGGATCCGGCAGGTGGCTTCAAGGCCGTCCATAACCGGCATCTGCACGTCCATGAGCACGAGGGACACGGGCTGCCGCCGCACGTATTCCACGGCTTCGCGCCCGTTCCCGACCACGGTCACCGCAAGCCCGGCCTGTTCCAGCAATTCCTTGGCGATCTGGCGGTTGATCTCGTTGTCGTCCACCACCAGCACCGGCGGCACGACTCCCGCGCCCCGCTCCCCGCCGTCCGGAACAGGCAGGGGATCATCCTCTTCCACATCCGGCGGCAGGTCGAACTCCAGGTCAAAGCTCAAGCGGCTGCCTCGGCCCGGCGCGCTGTCCACCGTGATCTCGCCGCCCATCAGCTTGACCAGGTGGCGGGCCAGCGCCAGGCCCAGTCCCAGGCCGCTGCCGGAACGGGTCATGGACATGTCGCCGGGCACAAAGGGCTCGAACAATTTGGCCTGGTTTTCCCCGCTGATGCCGGGGCCGCTGTCCGCCACGCAAAAACGCAGGCGTACCTTGCCCGCGGCCGCGTCCGGCAGCGGGGCCACGCTCAGCTCCACGCCGCCTTCCGCCGTGTACTGCACGGCATTGTCCAAGAGAATGCGCAGCACTTCCTCCAGATGCCGCTCGTCGCCGAGCAGGCGCGCGGGCAGGCCCTGGGCCGCATGCAGCGCCAGGGACAATTTTTTCTCGGCGGCCTGGGCGGCCACGCTCTGGCGCAGCAGGTCCAGAAAACGGCCCAGGGGGAAAAGCGTGAGTTCCGGCCGCAGGCTGCCTTCGTCCACGCTGGCGAAGTCCAGAATGCGGTTGAACATGTCCAGCAGCACGCTGCCGGATTTGTTGATCTGGGAGAGATACTTGCGCTGGCCGGGGCCCAGCTCGGTCTGCAGGCAGAGATAACTCATGCCGATGATGGCGTTCATGGGCGTGCGGACTTCGTGGCTGATCCGGCGCAGAAAATCCTCCTGCACGCTGGAGGCCTTCTGGGCTATCCGCAGGGAGGAAAGCGCCTGGGCCCTGGCCTGCAGGGCCTGTTTCCGGCTGGCGTGCGCCGCTGTCTCCGCCGTCTTGAGCTCCTGGATGCGCAGAAGCAGCGCGCTCTTCATCTTTTGCAGGGAGCCGAACATGCCCGCCAGCTCGTCGCCGTATTTCAGACGCAGGGGCGCGGGGTCGTTGCCCGCGGCCACGTCCTCGGCATAGCGGCCCACCAGGCCCAGGGGCCGGACCACCCGCTTGTGGAAAACAAACATGCCGGCCGCCACATTGACCGCCAGCAGGCCCAGGCCGACGACGGCCAGACCGAGCATCCACCACAGGGCGCGCTTCCGCTCGGACATATGCGCCAGAAAATCCTGATAGAGGTGGGCGCGCAACTGCCGCCCGGCATTGCTGATTTTGTCCGGAATACGCGCCAGCTTGGTGTCGTAGACCCATTGCAGGGCCTGCTTGGGCTGGGGGTCGCCCTGAATGGAAAATCCGCCCCGCGCGTCGGGGAACAGGCCGCGCGCCCGCATCACGGCGATTTCGGTCAGACGGCTCAGCAGCTCGTTCTGCTCCAGGCAGAACTGGAGCAGGCTTCTTTCCTCTTTGTCCAGATCAAGGCTGTTCGCGATCTCCTGCAGGGAGCGCCCCCCCTCCCCTTTGAGAAGTGAGCCCGACGGGCGCCCGACATCGCCGCGCTCGGCCAGAAGAAGGGCCTGCCATTCCTCCAGCCGGCTCTCATTGGGCGCGCTGACATAGTCCAGGGCCAGACGGTATTTGTCGGCCGCGCCGCCCCCCAGCTCGCTGAGCAGCGCGTCTATGCGGTAAAAATTGTGCAGCAGGCCGTTGACTTCCCGCAGGTCGCGGCCGAGCCAGAAAAAACAGACCCCCAGCAGGAGCACCAGGCCCAGTTGCACCAGGTTGGAGGTTTTGATAATGGCCCGGATCGTCATGCCTTCACTCCCACGCACCCCAGGGGCGCGGCCTCGGCGGCCTTCTTGATGTTGTTGCCGTAGTACCATAGGCTGCCGGAAAAATCATCTTCCAACCCATTGCCGGACGCGGCGATGGCAGCCCGGCGCCGCGCCGGGCGCGGTGACGCCATGGCAGCTTCCGCCCCACGCCCCTTTTCCCGCCTTGTCCCCCACCTGGCCCTGCTCACGGCCATGTGCGTCTGGAGCACTTCCTACGTGGCGTTGCGCATCGCGCTTTCCGGCCTCACGCCCCTGCAGGCCATGGCCGGGCGCATGCTGGTGGCAAGCCTGGTCTTCGCGCCCCTCTGGCCCCGCCTGTTCCGGGATCTGCGCCGCCACGGCCACCTGGGGGCCCTGCTGCTGATGGGCTTCTGCGAACCCTGCTGCTATTTTCTGTTCGAAACCCACGCCCTGCGGCTGACCACAGCCTCCCAGGCGGGCATGGTGGTCTCTCTTCTGCCTCTGATCGTGGCCGGCGTGGCCTGGGTCGCCCTGGGCGAACGGATAAGCGGACGGGTCTGGCTGGGCTTCGCTCTGGCCGTGGGCGGCGTGGTCTGGCTTTCCCTGGCCGCCGCGCCCGCGGACAACGCGGCCGACCCCATGCTGGGCAATGCCCTGGAAGCTCTGGCCATGCTCTGCGCCGCCTTTTACACAGTCATCGCCCGGCGGCTTTCCCCGCTCTACAATCCCATGCAGATCACCGCCGCGCAATCCGGCCTGGGCATGCTTTTCTTCTGCCTGCTGCTGCTTTTTCTGCCGGAAACGAGCCGCCCCATTTCCCTGGGCCTGGAACTGCCCGCCTGGGCTCCCTGGGCCAGCGTGCTCTATCTCGGCGGCTGCGTGACCTTCGGCGGCTACGGGCTGTACAATTTCGGGGTCAACCGGCTCTGCGCCGGGCAGGCCGCGGCCTATACCAACCTGATCCCGGTCTTTACCCTGCTGTTCGGCGTGAGCCTGCTGCACGAGGTCTTTCTGCCCTCGCAGTACCTGGCCTCGGTCCTGGTCATCGCCGGGGTGCTGCTCAGCCAATGGCGAGGAAATACGCACGCGAAAGAACCCTGCAAAAAATAGCGGCGGACCCGTTGCGCGATTCGGCTTTTTTTCAGCGTTGCTCGGCTCCGGCTGCCTCCCGGCTTCTTCGGACTTGCGGCCTCCTTTTTTCAACCTCTCGATATCAGCACCGCCTTTACCGCGAAGAACGCTGCTTCCCGGAGGATGCGCGGCGCTCCCCCCGGCCGGGAAGCAGCGCGTCGCCGTCGCCGCGGCGCAGGAACAGAAAAACCAGGGAGGCCAGCAGGGTGACGCCGCCGACCGTGAGAAAGGTTTCATGAAAATGGTCCAGCAGCGACCCCGGCGCAAGGGCGTTGAACAAGCGCAGCACCGCCGTGCTGCTGGCCACGCCGAAGCTGATCGAAAGCTGCTGGGTGACGGCGAGCAGGCTGTTGCCGGTACTGACATGTTCCTGGGCGAGATCCCCCAGGGTGATGCTGTTCATGGCCGTGAACTGCGTGGACATGGCCATGCCCAGCAGGATCATGGGCAGGATCAGCATCCAGAGGGGCAGCGAGGGGGTCTGGAGTGAGAACTGGGCGATCATCAGGCCGATGCAGGCGGTGACCCCCACCAGGGTGTTGCGGTAGCCGAAGCGGCGCAGCACGCGCACGGCAAACGTTTTGGCCGTGAGGGAGCCCAGGGCCATGGGGGCCATCATCATACCGGCGGTCAGAGCCGGGTGGCCCAGCCCCACCTGGAGCATGAGCGGCATGAGATAGGGCATGCAGCCCGTGCCCAGCCTGGAAACCACATTGCCCGCGATGCCCACGCGGAAGGTGTGGATGCGAAAAACGCCCAGGCGGATCAGGGGAGCCTGGTCGTGCCGGGCGTACAGCGTCAGAAGCGCCACACCGGCGAGCAGCAGAAAGGGAGCCAGGCCTTTTGACTCCGCGCGGCCACCGAAAAGCTCCAGGCCGCCGGAAAACAGAGCCAGCCCGAGACCGAAAAAAGCGAACCCCGTGAAATCAAACGGCCCGTGCGGCCCTGTGAACTGGGGCATAATCCGCCAGGCATAAAGCATGCCCGCCAGGCCCACCGGGATGTTGATCAGAAAAATCCAGTGCCACCCGGCATAGGTCACCAGAGCGCCGCCCAGCAGCGGTCCGACCACCGGCCCCACCAGTCCCGGAATGCTGATGAAGTTGAGCACGGCCACCAGTTTCTCGCGCGGAAAGGCCCGCAACACGGCCAGCCGGGCCACGGGCATCATCATGGCCCCGCCGATGCCCTGGATCACGCGCGAAAGCACCAGCATGCGCAGGCTGCCGGACAGGGCGCAGGAAAGGGACCCCAACACGAAGAGGGCCACCGCGAACAGAAAGACGTTGCGGGTGCCGAAGCGGTCCGCGAACCAGCCGCTCGCGGGGATCAACAGGGCCACGGTCAGGGTGTAGCCGACCACGGTCATCTGCATGGCCAGGGGCGACTCGCCGAGGCTTTCGGCAATGGCCGGCAAGGCGGTGTTCAGGATAGTGGCATCCAGAGCCTGCATGAAAAAGGCCGCGGCCGCGATCAGGGGCAAACCGGCCATGCCGCCGGGGGAAATTCTCATACGCTGTCTCCGCCCATTACGGGCCCCCGGTATCTGAGACAAACACGAACGCCCTGCTGAACGCCAGCAGAGCACCCCGCCCAAGGATTTGCAAGCAAATCCTTGGGCGGGTCAGCGTCATCAGCGTTTATTTGCTTCGGGACCGCGGCAGGCCGGGCTTCCGCCGGAGCTCACGGCGGTGCGCGGCTACAGCCCCAGCATGGCGTAAATGGCCGCCATATCCAGATTCGCCTCCACCGCGTCGGCCAGGCGGTCCAGCTCCGGCCCCAGGCTGTAGGCGACCCCGGTGCGCGGCGCAAGGCCCCGCTCCCGGCGCAGCCGGTTCAGAAAGGCATGGCGGAAGGCGTCCGCATCGAAAACCCCGTGCAGGTAGGTGCCCCAAACCCGCACCGTGCCGTCGACGCCGGGCAGGCCCCAGCCCAGCGTCCGCCCTGCCTCGTCCGTCATGACCGGCGTCAGCGGCATTCGCGGCGCGCAGGCCGCATCGCGCCGCTCTTCCGCCGGGACGCTGCGCCCGTGGTGGATTTCATAGCCCCGCACCGCCAGCTCCTCTCCGGCCAGCGCGGCCAGAGCCCGGCCGACGGTCCGGCGCAACAGTTTCGCGCCGCCCAGTTCCGTGCTCAGCGGCAACAGGTTCAGGCCCGGCTCCAGGCCGCCCTCCTCCAGGCCCAGCGGGTCGGCAATGCTTTGCCCCAGCATCTGCAGGCCGCCGCAAATGCCGACCAGCGCCCCCCGGCTCCGGCAACGCTCCGCATAGCCGCACAGGGCCTCTGCCAAGCCCGTCCGGCGCAGAAAACGCATGTCCGCAATGCTGTTCTTGCTGCCCGGCAGAATCACGGCATCCGGCGCGCCCAGCTCGTCGGCGTGCCGCACAATGCGCAGGCGCACGTCCGCCTCGGCCCGCAGGGCGTCCAGGTCGGTGAAGTTGCTGATATGGGGCAGGTCCACCAGGGCGATATCCAGGCAGTCCGGCGCAGCGGGCCTGTCCCCGTCCGCCGCGTCCAGGCCCGGCGTGATCCCCAGCTTGAAGCTGACGGAATCCTCCTCCGGCAGGCGCAGATCCTCGAGCATGGGCACCACGCCCAGAAAAGGACGGCGTGTCCGGCGGCTCACCGCCTCCAGGGCCGGGTCCAGCAGGGAGGCGTCGCCCCGGAACTTGTTCAGCACATACCCGGCCACGCGCGCCCGGTCGGCCCGGCCCAGCAGGCTCATGGTGCCCACCAGGGAGGCAAAGGCCCCGCCCCGGTCGATGTCCGCCACCAGCAGCACACGCGCCTCGGCATGGCGGGCCATTCGCATGTTCACAATGTCGTGAGCCCTGAGATTGATTTCCGCCGGGCTGCCCGCGCCCTCCAGAACCATGACGTCCATGCCCGAGGACAGCTCGCGGTAGGCGCGGCGCACGGCCTTCCAGGCCTCGGGCTTGTAACGCAGATACGCGCCCACCCGCATCTGGCCCACGGGACGGCCCAGCACAATGACCTGGGAACCCACATGGGAAGTGGGTTTGAGCAGCACCGGATTCATGCGCGCGTCGGCGGGCAGGCCGCAGGCCACGGCCTGCAGGGCCTGGGCCCGGCCCATTTCCTCGCCCTGTTCGGTCACAAAGGAATTGAGGGCCATATTCTGGGCCTTGAAGGGCGCCACTCTCAGCCCACGGCGGGCCAGCAGGCGGCAGACGGCGGCGGCGAGCAGGCTTTTGCCCGCGTTGGAGCAGGTGCCCTGGAGCATCAGGGCCGGCACGGCGGCTTTGGCCGAGACGGGTGCCGGAGCCGCATCCGGCGCGCAAAAAGAGGGTCGCATGCCTCTTTCCTTACCCGCATGCGCGGGCGGGAGCAAGAAAACTTGCAGGCTCTTGCCGCATCCTTTATATAAGGAAAGTCGTAAGAACAGATCGCAACCTCTGCACGGAGGCCGCATGAAACGTGTTCTACTCTGGATTCTGGGCATCGTGATCGTGCTGGGCGTGGCCGGGGCCATCCTGCTCGGCCGCATCGACACGCAATTCGTGGTCAATCAGATCGCTGACGCCACGGCCAAGGCCACCGGCAAACCTCTGGTCTTCGCCAGCGCGCCGAGCCTGTCCCTGCTGCCGCCCGGCGTGAAATTCGGGCAGGCCGGTTGGGGCGAGATCAAGGACGGCCAGGGCCTTGCCGTGTCCGTCAAAAGCGGCATGGTGGAGCTGGAACTGGCCCCGCTGCTCTCCGGCAACCTGGTGGTGCGCGAGGTGCGCCTGGACAATCCCGTGCTGGAAGTGCGCGAGGGCAAGGCCGTGTCCGGACAAGATGCGCCGGCGGCCGCTCCCGCCGCTTCCCCCGTTTCCGGCGCCCAGGCCGGAGCCGTCGCGCCTTCCGATGAGCTGCCCGTGGAACTGATGCGCCTCGTGGTGCGCCAGGGCGAAGTGCGCTATGTGGACGCCCGGGGCGTTCATCTGGAGATCAAGGACCTCAATCTTTCCGTGGAAAATCTGCGCCGCCGCGAAGAAGCCGGCATGCAGTGCGATTTTTCCTTTGATCTCAAAGAGGACCAAAAGGCCGTCCTGGCCGGCAATCTGGCTCTGGACGCCAAGCTGCGCTATTACGCGCCGCATCTGACCTTCCGCCAGATTTCCCTGACCTTCACGCCCCTGGGCGGCCTGTTGCCCAAGGAGGCCGGGCCCGCGCAACTGGTCTGCGAGGGGGCGCTCAATCTCCAGACCCAAAGCCTGCGCCTGGCCACGGCCCGGCTGAGCACGCCCCAGGCCCGCCTGACCCTCGGCGGCGAGGCCACCCTGACGCCCCAGGCCTTCAAGGGCACCGTGAGCCTGGAAGGTTCGCCGCGCAAGCTGGCCGCCCTGGCCGGGCAGACGCTCAAGCCCTCGGACAACGACGTGCTGAGCTTCAAAAGCGTTCTGGAATACGCGGACGACACCCTGCATCTGCGCCAGATCGTCATGCAGCTGGACGACATTCCGGTGCGCGGGGACCTGAGCTTGGCCCTGGGCACACCCTTGGCCATATCCGGCGGCATCCAGACCGGTATGATCAATCTGGACAAGTACCTGCCCCTGCCCCAAAACGGCACATCCGCCGCGCCGGCCCGCAAAGCGGCTGAAGGCAAGGCCCAGGGCGGAGCGTCGTCCGGGAGTTCCGCGCAGTCCACCCAGTCCGTGCAAAACCGGCCCGGCGTGAATCTGCGCGCGGCTCTGGCCGGAGTGCGCCAGGGCAAACTGAGCGTCACGGACATCGCCTTTATTCTCAAGGGTGAAAAAAACCGCTACACCGTCACCTCCTTGAGCTGCGCCCTGGGCAGCGGCGGCAGCATCAAGGGGTCGGCCGTTGCTGATCTGCCGAGCAAGGCATACACTCTCAAGGCTACGGCAGCGGGCGTCAATGTGGGCGGCCTGCTGGAAGCTCTGGGCAAGGGCCGTCCGGTGGACGGCGTCGCAGCGCTGGACGCGGACCTGAGCATGCGCGGCGCGGACGCCAAGGCCATGCTGGCCGGGCTCAACGGCCGGGGCGTGCTGGAAGTGCGCAATATGCATCTCGAGGCCATGTCCGCTCTGCCTCAGAACGTGCCGGGCCTGACCGGCAAAAAAGGCGCGGTGCCCGACCGCTTTGATCTGGTGCGCGTGCCTTTCACGGCCCGCAACGGCGAAGTGACGGCCCAGCCCATCACGGTCAGCTCCGCCGGGCTCAACGCCTCGGGCCGGGCCCTGGCCAGCCTGCCGCGCGAATACCTGGACGCCACGGCGGACATCAAAACCCTGGGCATGACCATTCCCGTGGTGGCCAAGGGGCCCTTCAGCAATATTTCCTACGGCGTCGACCCCAAATTCGCCCTGGATATGGCGAGAAAACTGCCTGGCGCGTTGCTGGACGGCGGCAAGGCGGCGGGAGGCGCGACCCGGAACGGCGCGGAGGGTGCGGGCGGCGTGATGAAAAAAGGCCTTGAGGGCGCGGGCGGGCTGATGCGCGGGCTTTTCGGCAAATAGCGGCGTGCGGCCTGCGGGAGCGAGCGCGGGACTTCGGGCCCCGCTCCGGGAAAGCCGGGTTTGCCTTTTCCCGGCCCGAGGCTAAAGATTTTTTTTAGCCGACCGTTGAGAATGCTAATGTCTCATTGGAAAAATTAGACACACAAAACCCGTTAGGGTTTTGCGGCGGCATAGCCGCCGGAGTCAGCGAAAAACCACGTTTTTTCGCAATCAGGCACGAGAAGCGGCCCACCGAGGGCAGGCCCAGTCCCGTTGGCGACGGATGCCGACGCGGGCGGACGATAGTCATGGATTGAGCGTACAGGCGGCAAAGTATGTACTTATTAATAGGTCTTGCCATCGTTGCGGCCTCGGTGTTTACCGGCTACACCCTGGCCCACGGCGAATGGGGCGTACTTTTCCAGCCTGCGGAATTCATCATTATTCTGGGGTGCGGTCTGGGCGCGTTCTTTGGTTCCCAGACCAAGTACACTTTCAGCCTGATCGTCAAAAGCCTGAAGCATCTGTTCGCGGACCCCGGCTCCAGCAAATCGCGCTATCTGGAAACCCTGGCCCTGCTTTACGCGCTGTTTTCCAAGATGCACCGCGAAGGCGTCATCAGTATTGAAAGCGACGTGGAAAAGCCGGAAGCCAGTCCCATTTTCAGCAAATACCCCAACGTGTCCAAGGACACCAGGATCGTCAACTTCATCGGCGACACCCTGCGCGTCTACCTGACCACCGGCGACCCGGCGGACATCGACAGCCTCATGGACGTGGACATCGCCACCATGCGCGAGGAAGGCATCCTGCCGGCCCATGCCGTGAGCCACATGGCCGAATCCATGCCGGGCATGGGCATCGTGGCCTGCGTGCTGGGCGTGGTGCTGGCCATGGGCAAGATCAACGAGCCCCCGGAAGTGCTGGGCCACTACATCGGCGCGGCCCTGGTGGGCACGTTTTTCGGCATTCTCTGTTGTTACGGCCTGTTCGGCCCCATGGGCGCCAAGCTGGAAAACTTTGTCTCCGAGGAACATTTTTATTATCATTCCATCAAGGAGGCCGTGGCCGCCGCCATTCGCGGGTCCACCCCCCTGATCGCCGTGGAATACGGCCGCCGGACCATTCCCTATCCGTTCCGGCCCACGTTCGCGGAAATGGAAGAAAAGCTCAAAAACGGCTAGCCCCGAGCCCGGCCGCTCTTCCCGCCGTCGGCGGGAGCCGAGTCCACAGCCGGGCGCGTCCCGGCTTTTGCTTTTTATCGTGAGGAAAAACTATGAGCAGCGCCTGGAAAGTCGCGTACGCCGACTTTGTGACGGCCATGATGGCCTTCTTTCTTCTGCTCTGGGTGCTCAACATGGTGCCCCCGGAGACCAGGGCCGGCCTTGCCGCCTATTTCAGCGGCGAGCGCAACTTTGATTCCAGCTCCACCTCGCCGGTGTCCAACAACCCCTTTATCCAGAACACCGATAAAATCGACACCAGGGATCTCAAGATCAATGAAGTGGAAAAATCCCACTACGCCATTGCCCAGAAAATCAAACAGATGCTCATGGCCGATGCCGTGCCGCAGAGTTCCTCGGGCATCAGCGCCGACGACGTGGGCGTGCAGCTGCGTGTCAATTCCGACGTGATGTTCAAGGCCGGTTCCGTGGATTTTCTGCCTGAAGGCGAAAAAGTGCTGGGCAGCGTCTTGCAGATTCTGAAGGAATACAATCTCTATCTGGTGGTGCGCGGCCATGCCGACAGTACCGAGGCCAGGCCGCCCTATGCCTCGGCCTGGGAGCTCTCCGGCGCCCGAGCCGCGGCGGTGCTGCACTATCTGGCCGACCACGGCGTCAAGCCCACCCGCCTGCGCGGCGTGGCCTACGGCGACACGCGCCCGCTCAAGCCCGGCATCGACGAGGAAAGCCGGGCCGTCAACCGACGGGTGGAGTTTTTTTTCCACCGGCCCGAGGTGATGTCCTACAGCGTCGTGTATTAAGGAAGCGCTGATTAATGGTCTTTTTGCCCTCTGCCCGCGTCCGGTTCACTCCGTGCGAAGGTCGAATATGTTTGGATATACTCCCTCCGCCCGCAGTTCGCCGCCCTTGGCAGAGAACAAAAATTTTCATTAATCAGTGCTTCCTTAAGCGTCTGAAAAAGCAAAGGACCGACATCTGTCGGTCCTTTGCTTTTTCTCATTCACAACTGACGCCCGATGAGTTTCAAACTCACCGCCTACACAAACGAGAGGCTCTGTCCGGGGCGCATGGCAATGCAGTCGCAGGCGGGGCAGACCTCGGCCAGCCGGGCCTGGAAGTCCGCGGCGCTCTGGGCCAGCACCGGGAAGGTCCCCCAGTGCATGGGAATGACGGACTTGCAACCCAGCAGTTTACAGGCCATGGCCGCCTGGCGGGCGTCCATGGTGAACACGCCGCCGATGGGCAGCAGGGCCACATCAATATGGTAGAGTTGTCCCCAGAGTTCCATGCCGCTGAAAATGCAGGTGTCGCCCGCGTGGTAGACGACAAGGCCGTCGGGCATCTCAATAATGTAGCCCGCGGGGGCTCCGGAATCGCTGGAATGGAAGGCCTGGGTCATGGTGGCCCTGATGCCCTTGCATTCCATGGTGCCGCCCATGTTGAAGCCGATGCCGTTGAGGATCTGGGCCTGGGGCACGCCCGCCTCCATCAGCTTGTCCGCCGTGCCCACGATGGCCCCGAGCATGGCCCCGGTTTTGCGGCAGATGTTCACGGAATCGCCCACATGGTCTCCGTGGTCGTGGGTGACCAGCACCATGTCCACAGGGCCCAGACTTTCCGCGTTCACTCCGGAAGCGGGCGTAAAAAAGGGATCAATAACCACATGCGCCTGCGGGGCGCTGATCTTGAAGGCCGAATGGCCGTACCAGGTAATCTCGCTCATAGTTTTGCCTCGTAATATTATGCGTCAGCCCAGCGCCCCAGAGAGTGCGCCAGGCCCAGTTGATCGAAAATCCGCCCGCTGGTCTGAAGAAGCAGATCCTCCAGGCTTTGCGGACGCAGGTAAAAACCAGGGGAAAAGGGCATGATCACGGCCCCGGCCTCGCGTAGGGTCAGCATATTGCGCAGATGCACGGCGGAAAGCGGACTTTCACGCGTCACCAGCACCAGGGGCAGGCCTTCCTTGAGGGCCACGTCGCCCGCGCGCTGAAGCAGATTGCGGGTGGCGCCGGAGGCCAGCGCGCCCAGCGTGCCCATGGAACAGGGCACGACGAGCATGGCGGCGGGTTCCGCGCCGTGCCACCAGGAACCGCTGGCCGGACCGGCGGCCAGATTGTCCGGCTCATAAACATAGTCGGCACAGGCGGTCAGCAGTTCCGGCCCTGCCCCGCACTCGGCCCGCAGAACCGCATGCGCGCCTTCTGAGACAACGCAATGGGTCCGCACGCCGGGCATGGCGGCCAGAGCGCGCAACACGCACAAAGCCAGAGGCATGCCGCTGGCCCCGCTGACCCCCACCAGAATGTCGCGCATGCTTTTGTTCTCCTTGCCGTTCATTACAGCGCAAACTCTACGCCGCCCGCGTGCCGCGGAAGCGGCAGCCGTTGGCGGGCCTTGGAGCCGTAGGGATACCGACAGCAATGCTAAAACGCGGTTTAGCGCGGCTGTCGATGCCCGTAAACGCTTTTGGGCTAACGGGCGCGGAGCCCACTCACGCGGCCGCCGGAGCAATTCACTCCTTTCAACCGTGAATTGCTCTAATCCGCCTATTTTTCCCACAAAAGCGGCGAACTGGCAAATGCGGCCCGCGACGTCCGGCGTGGGCTGCCCTGACCGGCGGGCATGCCTTGACAGAGCCGGATACAAAGCATATCAAGAATACCCTGTGCGCTCGTAGCTCAGTTGGATAGAGCGTTGGCCTCCGGAGCCAAAGGCCGTGAGTTCGAATCTCGCCGGGCGCACCAAAATTCAAGGCGGTCAGCTTACAGAGCTGACCGCCTTTCTTTCAGGGCTGAAGCGGGGCCTGCGGATTCTCCGCGAAAAACGCGGATGTCTACAAAAAATATCCTGTCCGCGCAGGGCCGCCAGACACGCTTTCCAGAGGCAGATCTTCGCTGATCCGCCGCCAGTTCCGGCTTTCCGCCAGGGCCTCTTCGGCCAGGTCACGCAAAGCCACATAACTCTCCGCCAGGCTGAAACGGTCCGTATCAACGACGCGATCGGCCCGCAACGGCTCGTCAAAAGCGTCGGAAACGCCGGTCAGCAAATCCATCTCGCCGCGCGCGGCCCGTGCATAAAAGCCCTTGGTATCCCGTTCCACCAGAGTGTTCAGCGAGCAGCGCACCCAGACTTCGCGGTAAAGAGGAATCTCGTCGCGGTTTTTCTGGCGCATGCATTCATACGGCGTGATGGCCGCCACAATGCAGATCTTGCCCTGGGCATGCCTCTGCAGCACGTGTTCACGCATGGCGTCGATATTGCGCAGGCGGTCCTCGGGACGAAAACCGCTGAAGCCGAAGCGGCGGCGGAAGCAATCGCCGTCAATGAATTCGACCTCATGGCCCCGCGTTTCCAGATACAGGCGCAACAGTGACCCCAGGGTGGTTTTGCCGCTGCCGGAGAGCCCCAGCAACCAGATAACAGGCATCATGCGAACCTCGCTTTAGGGTGGCGGCCCGGCATGCAGCCGCGTACCGTCGTGATCGGAACGTACATATCTGTTCCGCAGTAATGCAAAAAACCGGCCAATGCTTGTCTTTTGCGGCAAAGCGCCCCGTCCGGTTGTTTCTCGGAAAAAGCGAAGGAAATTTTGACAGCCCGCGCGCCAGGCGGACGCTATACATCCTGGGCGAGACCGGACTTTCACCCCTCTCTGGAGCATGCAACACGTAAAATACGCGTTTGCGGCGAGAAAGCCCTTTTATTCGCATTTCATGACGGGAGTTGCAGGCAAAGCCCTGCGGAGCAATTCGCGCATGAGACGCGCTGACGGTTCAAGAGTATTTTGCGTTTGATATATTGCACATTTCAAACGGTACGCCGCCCGCGTGCCGCGGAAGCGGTAGCCGTTGGCGAGTCTTCGAGTCATACGGATACCGACAGCAATGCTAAAACGCGGTTTAGCGCGGCTGTCGATGCCCGTAAGCCCTTCGTGGCCTAACGGGCACGGCGCCGCCTCCGGTCGCTTTCTTGCACTTGGGCGCGGGTGCCCGCTCACGCGCCCACCAGAGTAATTCACTCATTTCAATCGTGAGTTGCTCCAGAACCCGACATTGCGAAAAAAATAACTTGACAAAAACGGCGACACGACAAAAACTACTTTCAGATCTTGTTTGAATATACAAACAAGACCTTTCCCCAAGCAATTAAAAATTTCCGGCATGGCCGCTCCCAATGGCAAGGGAGGGAGCGGCCAACGCGCCGGGAACGGAAGAAACGGCGAGGGCCGCGTCAGTCGCGCGGTTCCGCCTGGAGCATGAATTCCACATGCTCCTCACAGTCCGGGCACTGCACGGGCGTCTCCTTGAGAACGCCTTTGCGCGCGGCATAGACAAAGGGAAAGATGGCGTTCAGCGCCATCATGCACAAATTGCCGCTTTTGCCCTTATCCAGCAGCGGGCCGTCAAAATAGACGGCATCGCCCACGGCGTAGAGAGGGCAGCCCGAACGGACGACCACGGCTTTGATTCTGCTTTCTTCCATATAGACCTCCTTGGCATATGGGCGGTCCGTATTCGCCCGGCAGCGAATGCGGACCGCCCGCCGTTTTCCGGCAAGACCGGCTTTTTTCATAGCGGCAGGCACCCTTTCGTACCGGCCACAGTATACGCCCACCGCGCCCGACGGGCTATCCGGAATTGCAGCGGTGCCTTAGGGCCTGCTAACGCCATAGAATTTTTGTTCGCCTGCAAGGAAGATTCCGCTTTGGGGAGTGCACCCTTGCCTCAGCCGTTGCAGCGAAGCTGCTTACGAATGAGGACAGCAGAGCTAAGCGCCGGAGACAGAACCGAAGGGCCATGGCCGTAGGCACGCGAAGCGCGCCGTACGGACATCGAGAGCAGGGCGA
>ERZ857951.553-NODE-553-length-48587-cov-7.954195_pt1 | contig 48587 bp, 44 predicted proteins | sample MGYA00519759_ERZ857951 | MGnify/ENA primary metagenome ERZ857951 (study PRJEB31778, sample SAMEA3449377) | human gut metagenome | biome: human gut; feature: human-associated habitat; material: faeces | place: United Kingdom | collected 2010/2012 ...
GTCCGGCGACACCTCCGCAAAATCCGGTGGTGCAAGTTCGATCTCAAAATCGGCATACGTCACGGAACTGTAGATTCCCTTATCGTTCCGGCAGACCGCCGCGATGGTATATTTGCCACTCTCATCAAAGACGAGCGGGTTTCCGACAAAATACCTCGTTCCGGTCTTGGCATCCAGTTCGTTCTCATCTCCATTGATCGTATAGTAGATGGCATCCCCGTCTGTCGACGCAATCTCTACCTCGAGCGCCTCATCATACTTTCCGGACGGCACATCTCCCTCAGGATCCGTAATCAGCGGTGCAGATATCATGTAATCCGCAAACAAATCCAGAATCTTATCCTTATTCTTAAGATCCTCGGCATCGACCTCCGCTTCCAGATCCAGAATGCTGTCGTAATCTTCCCTCGCATCATAGATAGCGATCAGATCTCTGTATGCGTCCTCATTGGCAGGATCAAGCTTTATGATCTCAATCAGGAGCACCATTGCCGCATCGGTATTTTTCTGTTTTTCATAGATCTCAATCATCTTCTCACGCGCGGTAATATCGTTTGGATACAGATACAGCGCACGCTCGTAATAGTCAAGTGCCTCCCCGTCATTCTGCGCATCAGCCGCCATGGCCGCCTGTTCCATCTGATAGTCGTAAGAATTGGCATTCCGGTGATCGATTGCAACCTTAATCAGAATTCCCGCCAGAACGAGAAGCACCAGCAGAATTCCCCCGATGAGAAATGGCAGCCGGCGATTTTTCTTCCTCTGCGGCTGTTTGGGCTTTTGCTGCTTTGCCTGTGCCGGCGCCGGTTCCTTCCCGGCAGATTCCTCCTCTTTTAGAAGAGAACGCAGATAGTCATCCTCCAACACACTGTAATCCGGCACAATCTGTACCGCATTTCCACACACGGAGCAGTAGATACATCCCTCTTTGATCTCTGCCCCACACTTTGCACATTTCATATGAAACGATTCCTCTCACTCTTTCATCCATATGGATTCTACATCTGTTACTGCAACATGGACTCCACACAATTATGCATCAGCATTGCAATGGTCATAGGCCCTACTCCGCCCGGAACCGGTGTGATCGCCGACGTATGCGGCGCAACCTCATCATATCTGACATCCCCGCACAGCTTGTTGTTCTCATCGCGGTGAATTCCCACATCGATGACAACCGCCCCTTCTTTGATGTAATCTGCCGTGATAAACTGCGGCTTTCCGATTGCAACGATCAGGATATCCGCCGTTTTGCAAAGTTCCGGCAGATTCTGTGTCTTGGAATGTGCAATGGTGACCGTGGCATTCTCGCGCAGCATTAAAAGTGCCATCGGCTTCCCCACGATATTGCTTCTGCCGATTATCACACAATGTTTTCCTTCCATCTTAATTCCGGAGCGCTTTAAGAGCTGGATGATTCCCGCCGGTGTGCAGGAGACAAATCCCGGCTCCCCGATCACAAGCTTTCCAACGTTTTCCGGGTGGAATCCGTCCACATCCTTTTCGGGTGCGATCGCACGAATCACTTTGTCTGCGTCAATCTGTGCCGGAAGCGGAAGCTGCACCAGAATTCCGTTTACCGAAGCATCACCATTCAGCTTCTCCACAAGCGCAAGAAGTTCTTCCTCCGTCGTCTCCTCAGGCAGTTCATAGGACAGGGAACCGATGCCGATATAGGCGCAGGCTTTCTTTTTGTTATTGACATACACGCTGGAAGCCGGATCGGTTCCTACCTGGATCACTGCAAGCACCGCTTCTTTTCCAAGCTTTTTCTGTTCCGCAACCTGCTCGCGCAGTTCGTCCTTGATCTCCTGTGAAATCTTTTTTCCGTCAATGATCTGTGTCATACGTATCCTCCATTCTAGCTCTTAGAATAATCCGGTAATGACTCCGTCATCATTGACATCAATACCGTACGCCGCAGGGTTCTTGGAAAGTCCCGGCATCGTCATGATCGAACCGGTAACTGCAACGACAAAGCCGGCTCCTGCCGATACGTAAACCTCGCGCACATTGATGGTAAAACCGTTCGGTCTTCCAAGCTTCGTCTGGTCATCCGAAAGAGAATACTGTGTCTTTGCCATGCAGACCGGGAAGGATGACATTCCCATATCGGCAATTCTCTTCAGTTCCTTTTTGGCAGCTGCGGAATAGGTCACTCCGTCGGCTCCGTAAATCTCTCTCGCAACAGTTGCGATCTTATCCTCAAGGCTCATATCATCCGGATATAATGGCTTGAAATGGCTTTCCTTCTGCTCCAGTGTAAGCAGCACCTTGTTGGCAAGCTCAATGCCGCCTTCACCGCCCTTTTCCCAGACCTCGGAAAGTGCAAACTCACATCCGCGTTCTCTGCAGAACTGCTCCACGTAATCCGTCTCCGCTTTTGTGTCTGTGACAAAGGAGTTCAAGGTAACCACAACCGGCACACCGAACTTCTGCAGGTTCTCAATATGCTTCTCCAGGTTGACAATTCCCTTCTTCAATGCATCCAGATTCTCTGTGCCAAGATCCGCTTTCGCCACGCCGCCGTTGTATTTGAGTGCACGCACGGTTGCAACCAGCACAACGGCATCCGGTGCCAGTCCTGCTTTCCGGCACTTGATATCGAAGAATTTTTCAGCGCCGAGATCTGCGCCAAAGCCGGCCTCCGTAATCACATAATCCGCGAGCTTTAAGGCTGTCTTTGTAGCACGGACACTGTTGCATCCGTGCGCAATATTGGCGAACGGACCTCCGTGAACAATGGCAGGCGTGTGCTCTAACGTCTGGATCAGGTTCGGCTTTAGCGCGTCCTTTAACAGTGCCGCCATCGCGCCGGTCGCTTTCAGATCGTCCGCGGTCACCGGCTTTCCGTCAAACGTATAGGCCACGATAATCCGTCCGAGCCGGCGCTTTAAGTCATGCATATCGTCAGCCAGACAAAGAATAGCCATAATCTCCGACGCAACCGTGATGACAAAGTGATCTTCTCTTACCATTCCGTCCATCTTGCTTCCCAGACCGACGACAATGTTACGGAGGACACGGTCGTTCATATCCATGCAGCGTTTCCAGACGATCTGCCGCGGATCAATTCCAAGCTCATTGCCCTGCTGGATATGGTTGTCCAGAAGAGCTGCCAGGAGATTGTTGGCGGAGGTAATTGCATGGAAATCACCGGTAAAGTGCAGATTCAGATCCTCCATCGGCACAACCTGCGCGTATCCGCCGCCGGCTGCACCTCCCTTGATTCCAAAACACGGTCCAAGGGACGGCTCTCTTAACGCGATAACCGCCCTTTTCCCAAGTCTGCCGAATGCCTCGCCGAGGCCGACGCTCGTGGTGGTCTTTCCCTCTCCCGCCGGCGTTGGATTGATTGCGGTCACAAGAATCAGTTTCCCGTCTTTTCTGTCGGAAACCCGACGGATCAGCTCGTCCGAAAGCTTTGCCTTGTACTTTCCGTACAATTCCAGATCATCCTCCGGGATGTCAAGCTTTGCAGCCACCTCGCGAATATGTACCATCTGGGCTTCCTGTGCAATTTCAATATCACTTTTCATAATGTCTCCTCCATTCCGCCGCCAGAGCGGCTTTGTATGTTTTATATGAATCCTGTTACAGATATTCCTCTTCGTACTGCTCAAACTGCTCGGGCGACATTAAAACCCGCCGCGGCTTTGTGCCTTCCTCAGGACCTACGATACCCGCTTCCTCCAGTTGATCCATAATGCGGGCTGCACGGTTAAAACCGATTTTAAAATACCGCTGAAGCATGCCGATGGAACCTTTTTCCTTCTCCATGAGAAGGCGCGCCGCATCTGCAAAATAAACGTCCCTGCCGTCCCCTGCATCCGCGCTGGAATCGATCGCTACGGTGGTGTTGGCGGATTCCATGTTGCTCAGCTTCTCCTCCATCTCCGCACTGTAGGTCACCTGACCATTCTGTTCCTTGATAAACCCTACAACGGCAGATACTTCCTCATCCGATACAAATGCGCCCTGCACACGCACCGGCTTTGGAATTCCCTGCGGGCTGAACAGCATGTCTCCCTTGCCGAGGAGCTTCTCGGCGCCGTTCATATCCAGAATGGTTCTGGAATCCACACCGGAAGATACCGAAAATGCGATCCTTGACGGCATATTAGCCTTGATAAGTCCTGTAATAACATTAACAGACGGTCTCTGAGTCGCAATGATCAGATGGATTCCCGCCGCACGTGCAAGCTGAGCCAGACGGCAGATCGCATCCTCAACCTCTCCGGGTGCAACCATCATAAGATCTGCAAGCTCGTCCACGATGATCACGATCTGTGGCATTTTTTCCGGAGCTTTCTCGCCTTCCGGCACTCGCATATTGGCAACTTTCTTGTTATATTCACCCAGATTACGTACTCCATATTCCGCAAAAGCATTGTAACGGCTGGTCATCTCGGAAACGGCCCAGTTCAATGCGCCTGCAGCTTTCTTCGGATCTGTGACAACCGGAATGAACAGATGTGGGATTCCATTGTATACACTCAGCTCTACCACCTTCGGATCGATCATGATCAAACGCACTTCATCCGGCGTTGCCTTGTAAAGAATGCTGATGATCAGGGTATTGATACATACCGATTTACCGGAACCCGTAGCTCCCGCGATCAGAAGATGCGGCATCTTGGCAATATCCGCTACAACCGGTTTACCGGCAATATCCTTACCTGCTGCAAAGGAAAGTTTGGATTTTGCATTTTTGAATTCGTCGGACTGCAGAAGATCCCGAAGCATAACCGGACTGTTTTCTTTATTTGGGACTTCGATTCCCACAGCCGCTTTTCCCGGAATCGGCGCTTCAATACGGATATCCGGCGTTGCCAGGTTCAGTTTAATATCATCGGAAAGTCCGACGATCTTGCTGACTTTCACACCCATTTCCGGCTGAAGTTCATAGCGGGTTACCGTAGGTCCGCAGCTGACATTGGTAATTGTTACATTTACTCCGAAATTATGAAGTGTCTCCTGAAGTTTCTGGGCTGTTTTTCTTAAATGCGCATCAGAATCCCCCTGGGCTTTTCCATCTCCACGTTTCAGCAGTTTCAGAGGCGGATACTGATATGGTTTTTTCTCCGGTATTTCCGTGCTGCTGATCTCATGCTGGATATTTTTAATTCCATGCTCAATCTCCGCCTGGGAAGATTTCGGATTTCTGGTGGACGAATGAGAAATCCTCTCTGTTTCTTCCGGCTGCGCTGCTGTCTCATCGTCGATATCCGGAACGGATGTCTTTTCTGTTTTTGCTGACGATTTTCCGGTCCTGGATTTCTGCTTCTGGGATGATATCTGACTCATCTGAGGAATATCCGCATCCTCGTATCCATCATAGTCATCCTCTTGCGCTTCCTGCATATCCCGTTCAAAATCCGGCTCTTCTGTTTCTTCCCGTGGTGTCTGCGGCTGCGAACGATGGATCTGAAATTCCAGAGGTTTCTGCTTGGGAGGTTTTATTTCTCCTTCTTCCGCCTCCTCCGTCAGATCTGTATCTTCAGTTGGAAGTGCAGCTTTTTCTTCATCAAGAAAAGAAGGAAGATTGAACTCACCTTTACGGTTGGCTCTTACTGCCTCCTGTCTCTCTTTCTCAGCTTTTTGGGATTTTGTTTTACGCTTTCCGGATTTTTTTGCCGGATTTTCTTCCGAAAGAGCCAGTTCCTCCTCTTCCAGTTCTTCCTCCAGCTGTCGGATCTTCTCTGCCCTTTTCTCCGCCCGGATCTTTCTGCGGAGTTCTTTCTGTTTCTCTCTGTCCGGCTGTGCCTCCAGATATGCCTCACGTCCCTCTCTTGCAGCATCCGCGAACAGATCCAGAATTTTATTCATAAATCCAAAAAAGGATCTCTGCGTAATGATGATCATAGACACCAGCAATACCAGAACAATGATCACTACACCCCCAACTGTGCCAAATGCAGATGCTGTTGAAATGCAGACAGCACCTCCCAGCACTCCGCCACCAGTGTGGTATTCTGAACTGAGCGCATAATAATCCGCAAAGGTCGTACTCGGTGTATATCTTTCTGTAAGCAGCTGTAAAAGTCCGCACAGAAAAATAAAAAATACAATTCCTGCAAAAATCTTTTTATATGCAAGACGATTCTTATTATTAACGATCAGAAAAGTAACGCCTCCAAACAGAACGATGGGGAAAAGGTACGCACACAACCCCATAATCCCAAAGCAGATACTGCTGATCGCATTTCCCACAATACCGCCCATACCAAACGCACTGATCATCAGGATCAGACAGGCCGCAAACATAACAAGAATTAAAATTTCCGTTTGAAACCGATTACCGGTATCCTGCTGTCTGGACGCAGTTTTACTTTTTCTTTTTTTAGTTGTTTTTGAAGCTGCCATTGTCAGACTCCTCCCGGTTGATTAAAATCAAATATAATTGGCTGCCAGAATAAGGATCCCGGCTGCAAAGGAATAAAACGCAAAATAACGCAGTCTGACCTGATTCGAAAGCTTAAGCATAAAACGGATCACCAGATAACCGGTAACCCCAGCCACGATCATTCCAAGAATATATGTAAAACCCTTTCCAACTGTCATGCTGACAGCAGTAAATTCTCCCGCTTCTACAAAAAAAGCTCCGATCACTGCAGGTATGCTCATCAGCAGAGAATACTTCACCGCAAATTTCCGGCTGAGGCCGCAAAAAAGACCTGCACTGATCGTAAGACCAAATCTGGAAAGACCTGGAAGCACAGAAATTCCCTGGCATATTCCCATCCACATGGCATCTCCGAAATTCGCTTCCCGCGTGCCCTTATTACCGTTTATATTGCTGTAATCCACAACCAGCAGGATCACGCCGGTAAGAAGGATCCCGATCCCGGAAAACATATGAGAAGATGCACTGCGTACTACCAGACGTTTACACTGATATCCGATCAGAATGGTGGGGATCGTTGATACAAAGATCAGCGCGGTAAGTTTCCGATACGTTCCGCTCACAATCTTTGCATAGGTTAAATTCTTTCCTGTTCTCCTGTTATAAAGAAAAATATTGGCATTTCCGATCAGATCCAGAAACATTCCGATCAGTTCTATTCCGATCTTCTTAATATCTTTCCGGAAAACAAAGATCAGCGCTATCATGGTGCCCAGATGTAACATCACTTCAAAAAGTACGCCGGAACCCCGGCTTCCACCAAGAAGATCCTGTACTGCGCAGAGATGCCCAAAACTGCTTACAGGCAGAAATTCGGTGATTCCCTGGATAATTCCTAATATAATCGCATGTATCACTGACATAATGATATTTCCTTTTCTAAAAATTTTTCCAACATATTATAGCATAACTGAGTAAAACTTACAATCCACACTTGGCAAAACTTTCAAACATGTGTTCTTTTTTGTGTTGAGGCAAAAAAATCCCCCGACCGCAACAAAAAGCAACAGTCGGAGGACCTATTCATCTGCTTATGAACAGAATTTTTACTTATTTATTTTTCAGATATTCATCGATACCTCTTGCACCAGCTTTACCTGCACCCATAGCAAGGATTACAGTAGCTGCACCTGTAACGGCATCTCCGCCGGCATATACACCGTCTTTGGATGTCTTACCAGTCTCTTCTTCGGCAACGATACATCTTCTCTTGTTGATGTCAAGGCCTTTGGTTGTGGAAGAGATCAGAGGGTTCGGTGAAGTACCAAGGGACATGATAACGGTATCTACATCCATGTCATACTCGGAACCAGGAATCTCTACCGGACGTCTTCTTCCGGAAGCATCCGGCTCGCCAAGCTCCATCTTTACAACCTTCATACCATTTACATGGCCGTTCTCATCTACAAGGATCTCCTTCGGATTGGTAAGAAGATCAAAGATGATACCCTCTTCCTTAGCGTGATGAACTTCCTCTGCTCGTGCAGGAAGCTCTGCCTCACTTCTTCTGTATACGATATGTACCTCAGCGCCAAGTCTCAGAGCTGTTCTTGCAGCATCCATGGCAACGTTACCACCACCGACAACTGCAACTTTCTTGCCTGCCGCGATCGGTGTATCGTAAGAATCATCGAATGCTTTCATGAGGTTGCTTCTTGTCAGGTACTCGTTTGCAGAGAATACGCCGCTTGCATTCTCACCCGGGATACCCATGAACATCGGAAGACCTGCACCGGAACCGATGAATACAGCCTCAAATCCCTCATCTTCGATCAGCTGATCGATCGTTGTGGATTTACCGATAACAACGTTTGTCTCGAATTTAACGCCAAGCTCTTTAACTTTCTCGATCTCTTTCTTAACGACTTTCTGTTTCGGAAGACGGAACTCCGGAATACCGTAAACAAGAACACCGCCCAGTTCATGAAGAGCCTCGAATACAGTCACATCGTAACCAGCTTTTGCAAGGTCACCTGCACAGGTAAGTCCTGAAGGGCCGGAACCGATGACTGCAACTTTATGTCCGTTCTTAACCTCTGCTCCTGCAGGTTTGATATCATGCTCCAGAGCATAGTCAGCAACAAATCTCTCAAGCTTGCCGATGGAAACAGCCTCGCCTTTTTTGCCACGGATACACTGTCCCTCACACTGGGATTCCTGTGGGCAGACACGACCACAGATAGCCGGAAGTGCGGAAGATAATCCGATCACTTTGTAAGCTTCTTCCATGTTGCCCTCTTTGATGTGTTCGATAAATCCAGGAATATTGATGGATACCGGACATCCCTCTACACATTTCGGTTTCTTACATCCGAGACATCTCTGTGCCTCTTCCATTGCCTCTTCCTGATTATATCCAAGACATACTTCCTCGAAGTTTGTCGCACGTACCTTCGGATCCTGCTCTCTTACAGGAACTTTTTTTAACATTTTTGCATCTGCCATTACTTGTCACCTCCGCACTGTCCGCATCCACCGTGGTGGGTATCGCCTTCCTGAAGTTTCAGTAATGCACGTCCCTCCTGGGTCTTATACATCTGACTTCTCTTCATAGCCTGATCAAAGTCAACGAGATGTCCGTCGAACTCCGGTCCGTCTACACAGGCAAATTTAATCTCATCGCCGACCTGAAGACGACAGGCACCGCACATACCGGTTCCGTCAACCATGATCGGGTTCATGCTGACAATTGTGTGGATACCAAGTTTCTTGGTAAGAAGACAGACGAATTTCATCATGATCATCGGTCCGATCGCTACACAGACATCATAATGTTTGCCTTCGTTTGTTACAAGATCCTCAAGAGTCTTGGTTACCATACCGGAACGGCCATAGGAACCATCATCTGTTGTAACGTAGAGATTGGAAACAGATGCAAGCTCTTTCTCAAGGATAACCATATCCTTTGTCTTGGAACCAAGGATAACATCTGCTGTGATACCGTGCTCATGAAGCCATTTAACCTGCGGATAAACAGGTGCAGTACCAACACCACCGGCTACGAATACCATTTTCTTTTTCTTAAGTTCTTCGATATCCTCGTGTACGAACTCAGATGGACATCCAAGAGGTCCTACGAAATCACGGAAAGAGTCTCCCTCTTTCAGAGCAGACATCTTGATCGTAGATGCTCCGATCTCCTGGAATACGATAGTGATCGTACCAGCCTCGCGATCGTAATCACAGATTGTGAGCGGGATTCTCTCGCCCTTCTCATCAAGTTTCGCAATGATAAATTGTCCTGGCAGACAGTGGCTTGCCACACGTGGTGCATGCACAACCATAAGATGGATCTTAGCTGCCAGCGTTTCAGCTTTTAAAACCTTATACATGGTCTTCCTCCTCGCGCAAATTATAAACCTTTATTAATAATACGCTAAAAATCCGCATATGGCAAGGGGAGATTTACAATTTCCGTCGATTTTCTTTACCACGGCACAGCGCAACCACGTTAGTCATGTTTAATCAATATAACCAAAAATCGCATAAAAAAACGATCATTTCTGTAATTTTCGCTCTTCGATCAGGGCATACAGTTTATCCAGCGCCTCCCGGATCCCGCCAACTTCATCAATCACCCCTTCCTTCACTGCCTGTTCTCCTTCCAGCATGGTCCCCACGTCTTTTACCAGCTGAGAAGTATCCAGCATCAGTTCCTCCATCCGTTCTCTGGTAATCCCTGAATGTTTCGATACAAAGGCCGTGATGCGATCCTGGATCTTTTCCATATTGCGGTACGTCTGCGCCACACCGATGAACATTCCGTTCTGGCGCACCGGATGGATGACCATGGTAGCACTTGGCACGATAAAAGAATAGTCCGCGGAAACCGCCATGGGAACTCCTATGGAATGTCCGCCACCCAGGACCAGGGAAACGGTGGGAATACTTAAAGATGCGATCATCTCCGCAATGGCCAGCCCCGCTTCCACATCGCCGCCCACTGTGTTTAAAAGGATCAGAAGTCCCTCGATTTCCTCATCGTCCTCGATCAGGGCCAGTTTTGGCAATACATGTTCATACTTGGTAGTTTTGCTGTGTGACGGCGCAGATTCATGGCCTTCGATCTCCCCGATCACTGTCAGAAGTTCCACCTTATGTTTCCGGGAATTTCCATCCAGCACGACCTGTCCGGTTTCCTGGATCTGCTTATCCTGGCTTTCTTCACGGTCCAGTTCCTTCTGTTTTCCCTCTTCTTTATTTTTTTCCATAAAAAATACCTCCGGAATCTGAAATTCTGGAGGTATTATATGCAAAATATTACTTTCTATTCAGAGATCACTCGTCCCAGTTTGTCCATACATCAGTAACATCATCATCCTCATCAAGAAGATCCAGTGTTCTGTGGAGATCCTTGATCGCCTGGTCATCGGTGAGCTCTACGTAGGTCTGCGGGATCATGGCGATCTGCGCCTCCATAAGCGGAATTCCGGCTTTCTCAAGAGCCTCACGTACAGCGCTGAAATCATCCGGATCTGTGAGAATCTCGAAGCTGTCTTCCTCCTCACTAAAGTCCTCTGCACCTGCGTCCAGAGCTGTCATCATCAGCTCGTCCGCATCCATCTCACCGCACTCATCTTCAAGCTCTTCTTTGTCGATGATGATCTGGCCTTTCTGATCGAACATAAAGGATACGCATCCCTGGGTTCCGATGCTTCCGTTACCCTTGGTAAAAGCGTTACGTACATTACCGGCAGTACGGTTCTTATTATCTGTAAGAGTCTCCACGATAATGGCAACACCGTTCGGGCCATATCCTTCGTATACAGCTTTCTCATAGCTATCTGCAGAATCAGCACCTGCTGCCTTCTTGATTCCACGGTCGATGGTATCGTTCGGCATATTGTTTGCTTTTGCTTTTGCGATGACATCACGAAGTTTGCTGTTGTTTGCAGGATCCGAACCGCCGGCCTTTACGGCCATAACGATCTCACGGCCGATGACTGTGAAGATCTTACCCTTCTTGGCATCATTTTTCTCTTTCTTATGTTTGATGTTGGCAAATTTTGAATGTCCTGACATGTTATCTTCCTCTCCTTGTTACCGTATATTTTCTTTCGTGCCCTTGCTTGTTCCGGGTACCGTTTTACATAATTGCAACTCGGTTTAATATAGCACTTATGGAAGATTTCGTCAAGAATCAGAATCCAAACCTGTCAAAAATCCCATGAAATCGCCCTAAAATGTAAGTTCCAGGCTGATCTCAAGTGCATGATTCACCTTATCAAGCATAACACTGTCCAGATGACACACCTTATCTTTCAGCCGCCGTTTATCAATGGTGCGAAGCTGTTCCAGAAGGATCACGGAATCCTTCTCGATCCCATAAGCAGATGCATCGATCTCAATATGTGTCGGCAGTTTTGCCTTGTTCATTTTGGATGTAATCGCCGCACAGATCACTGTGGGGCTGTGTCGGTTGCCCACATCGTTCTGAATGATCAGCACCGGCCGTATTCCCCCCTGTTCACTGCCTACAACAGGCCTTAAGTCCGCGTAAAAAATATCCCCTCTTTTTATAACCACACAATTCACACTCCGATTCTGGTCCGACTTTTTTATAAGCCGTATTCCTTTTTACAGATAAGTATTTCCACAATTCCTCTGTGTATACCATGCGTGATACTTTTTTACCGGACTTCTGCCTGGTTCGAAGTCTTAATAAATCTGAAATCTATAAATTTACTGGAAAAAGCTCTCCTCTTCTCCGCATTCCTTTCCGTCTTTGATATAAATCCTTGGAACTCGTTTGCTGATCTCACAGACAAACTCATAGGAAAATCTTCCGGAAAGATCACCCAGAGTTTCCACACTGATGAATTCATCTCCATCTCTTCCCATCAGTGTCACCTCATCACCGGCTTTTACCTCCGGGATATCTGTAACATCCACCATAAACTGGTCCATACAGACACGACCAAGGATCGGAGCTTTTTTGCCATGGATCAGGACCCAGCCTTTATTGGAAAGCTGTCTGGGATATCCGTCCGCATAACCTACCGGAATCGTTGCCATTCTGGTAAAACGCTCCGTAACAAAAGTTCCGCCATAACTTACCGCAGTCCCACGCTCCACATTTTTCACATAGGATACATGGCTTTTTAATTCCATGGCAGGAGTCAGCTTCACAATATCCCGCTCCACTTCTTCGGATGGATAGATACCGTAGATCGTGATACCGGCGCGGACTACATTAAGATTTGCCTCCGGCACACGGATGATACCCGCACTGTTGGAACAATGGCGTACCGGAATATGAACGCCTCTCTTCTCCAGAAGATCCGCAAAACGGAGATAACGGTCAAGCTGCACCAGTGCCGGAGACCGGTCAAACTCATCCGCTCTGGCAAAATGGGTAAACATTCCCTCGATCACCAGATTCGGGATTTTTGAGATTTCTTCGATCTTTACCGCGTTTTCCGGAATATCCGCATATCCGATCCTTGTCATTCCCGTATCCAGAGCCAGATGAATATGTACATTTTTTCCAATGCGTGCACCAGCTTTTGCATATTCTACTGCTGTGTTAAGATCCGATATTGTGATCCGGACATCATTCGCAGCAAGTTCCTCATAGTATTCCTCAAACACAAGGCCAAGGATCAGGACAGGCTTGGTGATTCCTGCATGTCGAAGTTCCAGCGCTTCTTCTGCGGTAGCCGTGGCAAATCCCCAGATATAGTCATAATCCTGGATCAGACGTGCAATAGCTCTGGCACCATGGCCATAACCGTCCGCTTTGATCACAGCAATGATCTTTGTCCCTTCTTTGACATTTTTATGCATTTCCTCAAAATTGTGAGCAATGGCATCCAGTGATACCAGCGCCTTGACTCTCTCGTATTTTTTCATGATTTTGACTCCTCTTCACATATCGCTAAAGCCCGGGGCAGATATGCGATGATATCTCCCGCCAGCATACTGCGTTTTCCTTTTTCTGCAGCTGCAAGATCACCGCAAAGTCCGTGAAGATAAACACCTAACGCGGCCTTTAAAACCATGGAGGGTTGTTCCTCCGTTTTCAGATACATACATAAGATCCCGGCAAGAAGTCCGGCAAGTACATCCCCGCTTCCTGCAGTTGCCATTCCGGAATTACCGGAAAGATTCAGATAAATATCATCTTTGCCGTCTGTAACAACCGTACATGCATCTTTCTGAACACATACCGTTCCTGTTTCCTTTGCATAATCCACAGCTGTCTGTGCGATTGTTTCCTGAATTTCTCCAATGGATCTGCCGCAGAGCCGGCTCATCTCTCCAATATGAGGAGTCAGGACTACATTCCCGCCCAAAAATTCCTTCCACTGCGGATGCATAGCCAGAAGATTCAGTCCATCCGCATCCAGGATCAGCGGTTTCTTCTCTCTGGCAGCTGCCGTAAGAAACCACTGTGCTCTCTCACGGCTTGCCACCGATGTTCCAAGCCCTGGACCGATGACGATCACGTCACACCAGGAAAGAAGCTGTTCGTTGGATTCTTCGTCAAACCTGCTGCATACCATTGCTTCCGGAAGAAGGATCTGCAAAGGAATCCTGTTCTCTTCCACAGTCTGGATCTTTACCATTCCCGCTCCGGTCCGAAGTGCCGCGCTGGCACTCAAATAAGCAGCACCACACATTCCTGCACTTCCGGTAACAAAAAGTATCTTTCCAAAAGTCCCCTTGTTCCCACCGGGATCACGTTCCGGAAACAGTTTCAGATCTTCTTTCTCCAGACATCTCGCCGATGCTTTTACAGCTTCCTGCTCATAGATCCCAATGTCAGCTATAACGATCTTTCCCGCATACAGCCTTCCCGGATAAAAACAAAGACCTCTTTTCCGGTAACCAAAAGTAACGGTAAGATCGGCACTGAAGGCAATTCCCATTTCCAGGCCAGTATCTCCGTTCACTCCTGATGGGATGTCAACAGCAATTTTTTTCGCCCGGGCACTGTTCATCTCGTGGATGATCTCAGCATAATGTCCCTCGATCGGACGCGCCAGGCCTACGCCAAACACGGCATCTACTATAGTAGTATATTCATCCCAGGCCGGGTTATTCACTTCCGGAACCTGATAACCTGTAGCGATCTTATACTGAAGCAACGTTTCCCTGGTCATTTTTTCTTTGTTTCCGGCCATATAAAATTCAGCCCGAACACCTTTCAGATGAAATAATCTGGCAATGGCAATACCATCTCCTCCGTTATTTCCACTCCCGCATACCACCAGGATCTTCTCGCTCTTCCCAAGATATTTCTCTGTTTCCTCAACTACTTTCAACGCTGCCCGCTCCATCAGAACTTCAGAAGCAACCCCGATCTTGTGGATCGTAGCATTATCCAGCTTCTTCATTTCTTCGCAGGTAACAATTTTTTTCATGCTGCACTTTGCCTCCCCTCTTTAACAGAGAAAGCTGCCGTTTCCGGCAGCCCGCTAAAATTTATTTCTCTACATGTTCCTGCCTGTATTTGCTCAGATTATAAGACAGTGTCATCAGGCTCTCAGAAAGATGCACGTTCTCTACGATCACATCATCCGGTGTCTCAAGATCAAGATGTGCAAAATTCCAGATTGCCTTGATTCCGTTCTCCACCAGAATATCTGCCATTTCCTTGGCCTTATTCTTCGGAAGAGTGAGAATTGCGATCTCTACGTTATTTTCTCTCAGGAAGAATGGAAGTTCGCTGAGCATCTGGATCTCAAGTCCGCGAACCGCAATGCCTTCCAGCACAGGATTTACGTCAAAGATTCCTACCAGCTTAAATCCCCTTTTCTCAAAATCCACATAATTGGCAAGTGCCTGTCCAAGATTACCGGCACCCAGGATGATCATCGGGTGGGCGATATCCAGTCCCAGGATCTTACCGATCTCTGTATAAAGATAATGTACATTATAGCCATACCCCTGCTGCCCGAAACCGCCGAAATTATTAAGATCCTGACGGATCTGAGAAGCTGTGGTATGCATCTTCTTACTTAATTCATTGGAAGAAATACGCTCTACATTGTCTTCCATCAGCTCTCCTAAGTAGCGGTAATAGCGTGGCAGACGCTTAATCACCGCTTTCGAGATTTGTTTTGTCTCCACGATAGTTTCCCTCCTTACTTTACACTAGGTTAATTATACCGAATTGACATTTTCCTGTCAATCAAACTTGTAAGTTATGTACAAATTTCTTCATATTTTTTTAAAAAATTGATTTTTTCTTTGAATTCCTGGCGGTTTCCGTTATAATAAGTGGAGGATTTTCCCTGTTTATTTACTATTCAGGGATAATTCTTTATACAGGAGGACAGTTTTTATGATTTTATCATGTCAGAATATATGCAAAGCTTTTGGCGAAAAAGTAATTTTAAATGATGCATCTTTTCATATTGAAGACCGGGAAAAGGCAGCTCTTATCGGATGTAACGGTGTTGGAAAGACTACTCTTCTTCGTATCATCATGCAGGAGATTTCCGCGGATTCCGGCACGGTAGTACTTGCCCGGGACAAAAATATCGGCTATCTTGCCCAGTACCAGGATATCCACGGACACCATACCATCTACGAAGAGCTTCTTACCACCAAACAGCATATTATCGATATGGAACGCCGTATCCGTAATATGGAGCAGGAAATGAATACCGTAAAAGGCGATGACCTGAACCGCCTGATGGAGACATATACCCGCCTCACCCATCAGTTTGAACTGGAAAACGGCTATGCTTACAAAAGTGAGCTCACCGGTGTCCTGAAGGGTCTTGGTTTCACGGAAGAAGATTACGACAAACAGATCGAGAAACTTTCCGGAGGCCAGAAAACCCGTGTGGCACTTGGAAAGATGCTTCTCTCCAAGCCGGATATCCTTCTTCTGGATGAGCCTACCAACCACCTGGATATGGAAAGCATCTCCTGGCTGGAAACTTATCTTCTGAATTATCCGGGAGCTGTTTTCATCGTTTCCCATGACCGTTATTTTCTGGATAAAGTCGTCACCAAAGTTGTGGAGATCGAAGCCGGACAGACACGTGTCTACAGCGGCAACTACTCCGCCTATGCCCTTAAGAAGGCGCAGCTGCGCGATGCCCAGTACAAGGCGTACTTAAACCAGCAGAGAGATATCAAACATCAGGAAGCAGTCATTGCCAAACTGAAATCTTTTAACCGCGAAAAATCCATCAAGCGTGCAGAAAGCCGCGAGAAGATGCTGGACCGTGTACAGCGTATCGAAAAACCTCTGGAAATCCAGGACCGTATGCGTATTTCCCTGGAACCGCGTGTATTAAGCGGAAATGATGTACTCCATGTGGAGGAACTTTCCAAATCCTTCCCGGGGCAGACCCTGTTTTCTGATATTTCTTTTGATATCAAGAGAGGGGAACGTGTAGCTCTTATCGGCAATAACGGAACCGGAAAAACAACGATGCTGAAGATCATCAACGGACTTATCGAGGCAGATGCCGGCAAGTTTTCCCTGGGTTCCAAAGTTCAGATCGGATATTATGACCAGGAACATCATGTTCTTCATATGGATAAAACTATTTTTCAGGAAATTTCCGACACGTATCCAACTCTTACCGAAACAGAGATCCGAAATATGCTTGCAGCATTCCTCTTTACCGGGGATGATGTATTTAAAGAAATCTCCGCACTTTCCGGTGGAGAAAGAGGTCGTGTTTCTCTTGCCAAGCTGATGCTTTCCGAAGCCAATTTCCTGATCCTGGATGAGCCTACCAACCATCTGGACATTGCTTCCAAGGAAATCCTCGAGGAAGCGCTGGTAAGCTACACCGGTACCGTCCTTTATGTCTCTCACGACCGTTACTTTATCAACCAGACCGCAACCCGGATCATGGAGCTTACCAACCAGGCCGTAGTAAATTACATCGGTGATTATGACTATTATCTGGAGAAAAAAGAAGAGCTGACCAGTGCTTACGCTCCGGGAAGTGACTCTTTGGAAGCGCCATCAGAAGAAAAGGCCGTTTCCGAAAACAAGCTTTCCTGGCAGCAGATGAAAGAAGAACAGGCCAAAAAAAGAAAGCGGGAAGCCGAACTGAAAAAAGTAGAAGCCCACATTGAAGAACTGGAAACAAGAGACAGCGAAATTGATGAAACCATGGTTCTCCCGGATGTCTGTACTAACGTTGCGGAATGTACCAAACTGAGCCGTGAAAAAGCAGCTATCGCCGAAGAACTGGAAGAACTTTATGAAAAATGGGAAGAGCTGGCCTGATGGTCAGCTCTTTTTGCCGGTTGATCCGGCGCTACATCTGTCCGTTTATAACAGTTCCTTCAGAAGATTCTCTTCAAACTGAGGCACACAGGCAAGAATGTCTTCATTTTTAAGATAAGATGGTTCTTCACCTTTCCAATTCTTTACTACACCGCCGGCTTCACGGAGGATAACTGTTCCCGCGGAATAATCCCAGGGTTTCAGGTCACGTTCAATATATCCATGCTCTCTTCCGCAGGCAACATAACACATGTCAAGTTCTGCAGAACCGGTACGTCGGAAATCCCCGCATTTCATAAAAATGCTGTAAAAAATGGGAAACAGATTTCTGGCTTCCTCTTTTTTATAAGGAGTGGAACCATAGGAAATAACCGCATCACCAAAATCCGGAGTATCCGATACCTGGATCTTTCTGCCATTAAGATAAGCACCTTCCCCTTTTGCCGCCTGGAACATTTCATCAGTAAAAGGATTGTAAACAATTCCAAAAACGATCTCGCCTTTTTCATAAAGTCCCAGTGCCACAGCACTCATATGAAAATCACGGATCAGATTGGTGGTTCCGTCAATAGGATCAAGGATCCAGTAGGTTTCCTCCTTTGAAAGCCCCAGATTCTCTTTCTCTTCCGCGATCAGGGAAATTTCCGGAAAAACCTTTCCAAGTTCTTCTTTCAGAAAGTTCTGTACAGCCAGATCTACATTTGTCACATAATTGGCAGCACCTTTTATCATCACTTCTTCCTCATCCATCTCTTTCAGGATAAGATCTTTTGTCTGTTTTACAAGATCTGCCACTTTTTTCTGTTCTTCTGCAGAAATCATTCTATTTCCTCCTTCACCATAAGCCATTTCTGATCTAACGGATCAGTCTGCCAAGCTGCTGTTCGAAACATACACCATCATTACGGTCTGTTCCCTCTTCCACTGCGTCTCGGATAGAAGCAGAGATAAAATCCACTGCCATGTTTACACAGTTTTCCATAGGATATCCCTTCACCAGCCCCGCACTGAGTACAGAGGCAAAAAGATCTCCGGTACCGGAATAACTGCCACCTGTTTTCCCGGCGAATACCCAGGAGCACTTTTCTTTTTCCAGAACAAGATTTCCCATTTTCAGTGGCTCGTCCTCTTCCCGGTGATCCACTCCGGTGATCACGACCGCAGGAAGAGAAAATCTCTTTGCAAGTCTGTATCCGGTTTCCCTGATCTGTGCCAGCCGTTCCTCACCGGAAAAACTCTGAAATTCCTTCCAGATTTCTTCCATTTTATTTTTCCCATAAAGAAGGAGCAATGCTTCTGTCAGATTTGGGGTGATCACATAGGAACGTCTGGCCAGTTCCCGAAATCTGCTGCAAAGTTCTTCTGTATAGATGGGATAAACTGCTCCGTCATCTCCCATTACCGGATCTGTCAGGATCAGCGTATCCTCTCCTGCAAATGTATCAATAAATTTCAGGATCTTATCGGCCTGTTTCTCATCCGAGAGAAATCCCGTGTAAATTCCGTCCGGAACAAATCCTCGTTTTTTCCATTCTTCCATATATGGAGCCATATGTTCTGTAAAATCTTCACAGAAATAGGTTTCATAGCCTGTCTGATTACTTAAAACAGCGGTGGGAAACGGACATGCCTGCACTCCCATCACCGAGATCACGGGAATTGCCGCTGTCAGCGAGCACTTTCCCAGCCCGGAAAGATCATTGATCACTGCTATTTTCTTCATCTCACTTCTCCAGTCTTGAGTTTTTTTCTGTATTATTATAGAATGAATTGTCAGGTTTACGCAATCATTTTTGGAAGGAAATTATCATACCTATGTTAAATATATCCACAGAACACAAAAAAGAACATCTCTACCTGGAGGTTTATCATTATTACCGGAAACTGATCATGGAAGAACGTCTTCTTCCGGGCAGCAAAATGCCATCACTCCGTAAATGCGCCCAGGAACTGAAATTAAGCCGTACCACTATAGAAAATGCATATCTTCAGCTTGCGGCAGACGGTTATATCATTGCCAAGGCACAGAGTGGTTATTACGTCACAGACATTGCCACCAAACAGCATCCTGTCATCCTGGAAAAGCATTCCGAAAACATGGTTCCCTGCCTTTATGATTTTGCTTCTTCCGGTGTTGACCGGGAGAGTTTCCGTTTTGATCTGTGGCAGCGCTATATCAAAAGTGCTCTCCGTCAGGATAACCGTATGCTTTCCTACGGAGAACCCCAGGGGGAAAAAGATCTCCGGGAGGTTCTTTCAGATTATATCCGGGAACGGCGAAATGTGATCTGTTCTCCTGACGATATCGTGGTAGGTGCCGGACTTCAGAGCCTTCTCCAGATCCTCTGCCCTCTGATCCGGGAGAGAAAAACCGTTTCATTCCCTACCCCGTCATTTATCCAGGGCAGTACGATTTTTGAAGATTACGGATTTGATGTCCATTACCGGGACAAAAACTGCGATGTGATCTATGTTTCCCCTGCCCACATGACCAAGTGGGGAGAGATCATGCCGGTGAAACGGCGTCTGGAACTGATCCATCATGCGGAAGCAAACAACCACCTTATCATTGAAGATGATTTTGAAAACGAATTTGTTTACCTGCAGAAACCTACTCCTTCTCTCTTTGGACTTGCAGGCGGGGAAAATGTTGTTTATATTGGTTCCTTTTCCAGACTTCTGCTGCCTTCGATCCGTGTAAGCTTTATGGTACTGCCTTCATCCCTCCGGGAACTGTATGCCCCAAAAGCTTCCTTTTATAATCAAACCGCTTCCAAGGCAGAACAGATTGCTCTGTGTCAGTTTATCCGTGACGGACATCTGGTTTCCCAGACAAGAAAGCTTCGCCGTCTGTACGCCCAGAAGCTGAAATCTCTTTCCTGTGCAGTACGGGAAGTCTTCGGAACAGACTGCCAGATCAAAACAGGGGCCGCCGGAACCAGTCTGGCTCTTACAATTCCCTGCACTGTCAACGGTAAAACACTGAAAGAGGCAGCTCGTGCAGAGGGTATGCGTCTGGAAATCCTGAAAGAAACTTCCAGTGACATTACCCTGGTTCTTTCCTGTTCTTCCATTCCCGTAAAAGATTTTCTGCCTGCATGTCAGCTGTTGAAAAATATTTCAGACAACTGCTGCAGCTTTTCTGCTTCTTCGGACATCCTTTCATAAAAAAAGGGCCTTCGCTGCTGTTTCTGAAAAAACAGACCACGAAGGCTCTTTCTTTATTCTTTAATCTCTTCGATTATCGATCATATAAAGCAGTGCATTTACAATACATGCGGCTATATTACTTCCGCCTTTGCGTCCTTTTGCAACAATATAAGGCACATCTGCGTGCATGATCAGTTCCTTCGACTGCACTACATTCACAAATCCAACCGGAACACCAATGATAAGCTCCGGAGAAATTTTTCCTTCCTCGATCAGCTCATAAAGGCGGACCAGTGCAGTAGGCGCATTTCCAATGGCAAAGATCAGCTTCTCATCCATTTCTGCTGCTTTATCCATACAGGCAGTGGCTCTTGTAGTCCCGTTTTTTTTCGCAAGGGCAGCCACATCCTCATCTGACATAAAACAGTACGCTTCTCCACCGTAACGTGCAAGCGCCCGCTTATTAATACCCGCTTTTGCCATCTGGGTATCTGTGACAATGCACGCACCATTTCTGATCGCTTCCATTGCTTTTTCCACGGCACCATCCGAAAAGCAGAGATTTTCTGCATAGTCAAAATCCGCACTCGTGTGGATACAGCGTTTTACGATCAGTTCTGTTCCCGGGATCAGCGGTGTATCCCCAAGTTCTTCTGTAATGATCTCAAAACTTCTTTTTTCGATCTCCATGGGTTTTACATTTTCAAGCTCAACTTTCATTTCTGTTCATCCTCCGTAATCCCGTTTTCCAGTATCTCATATATTTTTTTCATATCCAGATGCTTCCGAAGCTCAGCTGCCAGGATATCATACTGCTGCTCTTTAAATGCCGCAAAATCCACCCCTGTCATATTCTCCACATCAATTCCTTTTTTTTCACCGATAACACGGATCATGGCCTCTGCTGATGCTTCCTTATCAAAAATGCCATGGATATACGTTCCACAGACATTTCCGGAAAAAGCACCTTCTTCTTTCTTTTCGCCGCTGACACTGTCTGTGATCCTGGTGACAGTTCCGGCATTTTCTTTCAGGATACTCTCTCCCATATGGATCTCATAACCCTCAACCTCTGCGCCGGAAAGCGGTGCGAACACTCCGGAAAGCTCTTCAAAATGTCCCTGTACTCTTGTCCTTGTCTTCTTTTCGGCAAATACCGTCTCCATTGGGAGCAGGCCCATTCCCTTCATGGAACCTCCGTTTTCAACACCATGAGGATCACTTAATGTCTCCCCAAGCATCTGATAACCGCCGCAGACGCCAAAGATCAGCTTGCCTCTGGAAGCTTCCTTTAAGACTGCCGCCTCCATTCCGCTCTCCCGCATCCAGATCAGATCACCCATGGTATTCTTCGTTCCCGGAAGAATGATCATATCCGGCGAATGGAGATCTCTCGGGTGCTTCACATAACGCAGGGAAACTCCCGGAATACTTTCAAAAGGATTAAAATCTGTAAAATTGGAGATCCTTGGTGTACGGATCACCGCAATATCAATAACTCCGGCTTCCTGCTTCCGGTCAAAACGCTCCGTCAGGCTGTCTTCATCTTCTAGCTGGATATCCAGATAAGGAGCCACACCGACCACCGGGATCCTGCTTCTCTCTTCCAGCATTTCCACACCCGGGTCCAGAATGGTCTTATCTCCACGGAACTTGTTGATGATCAGTCCCTTAACCATCGCCTTTTCGTCTTCTTCCAGAAGTTCCACTGTACCGATCAGCTGTGCAAAAACGCCTCCCCTGTCAATATCACCAACAAGGAGGACCGGTGCCTTGGCCATTTTTGCCATTCCCATATTTACGATATCTTCATCTTTAAGATTGATCTCTGCCGGGCTTCCTGCACCCTCGATCACAATAATGTCATTTTCTTCGGCAAGGGCATTGTAGGCTTTCATAACATCCGGAACCAGTGTTTTCTTATATTTAAAATAATCTCTGGCACTCATGGTCCCCAGAACTTCCCCGTTTACGATCACCTGGGAACCAACATCATTGGTAGGCTTCAAAAGGATGGGGTTCATAAGAACCGAAGGTTTGATCCCGGCTGCTTCCGCCTGCATGACCTGAGCCCTTCCCATCTCCAGACCATCCTCTGTGATAAATGAATTCAGCGCCATATTCTGTGATTTAAAAGGAGCCACGCGATAACCATCCTGTTTAAAGATCCTGCAAAGCCCTGCAGCAAGCAGGCTTTTTCCTGCATTGGACATGGTTCCCTGTACCATTATTGCTTTTGCCATAATATACCTCCCTCAAGTACTTCGATTAGTCTTATATTCTCCTCATGACGCTTCACCGCAACCCGGTAATAACCTTTTTTCAGACCAGGATAATTGCTGCAGTCACGGATCAGTATTCTCTTCCGCAAACAGAAATCAAACAATTCTTCCGGACCCTTAAAGAAAATATAATTGGCCTCTGACGGAAATACCTGATATCCGATACGGGTCATCTCCTCTTTCAGCCACTGTGCTTCCTGAAAAACAAGCTGCCGTCCCTTTTCCACATACTCCGTCTCTTCAAGTGCCTGGATTCCTGCTGCCTGTGCCATGGTGGAAACGTTCCAGGGCTGAACGCACAGTTCCATTTTTTCCAGAAGTTTTCTGTTGGAACAGAGGCCATATCCAAGACGTACACCGGCCATAGCATACCGTTTTGTAAATGCCTTCAGGATAAAAAGATTGTTAAATCCGGAAAGTGAACGTTTCAGAGAATACTCCTGCGGCTCTTTTACAAAATCAAGAAAACACTCATCCACAACCAGAAGGATCTCAAGCTTTCTGCATTTTTCCAGGATTTTTTTCAGAAGCCTGTGTGGGATCAGCATGCCGGTAGGATTGTTGGGATTGCATAAAAAAGCTATATCCAGACCTTTATGGAGGATATCCAGATACGAATCACCCAGTACAAATCCGTCATTTTCTGTGAGCATATAATATTCCAGCTCACACCCCATACTTGCCAGTGCCTGTCCGTACTCTGCAAATGTAGGCGCAGGGATCAGTGCCCTTTTGGGATTTACCGCACGGCAGAGCGTAAAGATCACCTCTGCCGCCCCGTTTCCGCAGACAATTTCTTCTTCTTTTACACCTTCATACTCTGCGATTTTTTCCCGGAGAAGGCTGCACCCCACCTGAGGATACTGTGCAATATGATCCAGGCTGCGGATAATGGCCTGTTTCACACGTTCCGGTGTCCCAAGCGGATTTAAGTTTGCTGAAAAATCCAGGCAGTCTTTATATTTATATACGTCTCCCCCATGTATGTGTTTTGTCATTGGTCATTCTCCTGTCTGTTCTGTAATTGTCTTCTCTGCTTTTTCACAGTCTGTTAAAGAAACATCAAACGGATTCCTGCACTGATCGCCGCAAAAACGATCACGCCCAGCACAGATGCCGCATACATCAGACGGTTGGCTCTCCTGATATCTTCCGGCTCTACCGGGCGGATCGGATCACCAATCGTAGGTTTTTCATATAATTTTCCAAAATAATATGCATTTCCAGCAAGCTGTACATCCAGAGCGCCCGCCATGGCAGCCTCAGTCTGTGCAGAGTTGGGACTTGCATGGTTTCTCCGGTCTCTTCTGTAGATCTTTGCCGCATTCTTCGTATCCATCCCTGTAAAAACAGTTCCTGCTACCATCAGCCAGCCGGAGATCCTGGCAGGGATATAATTTGCCAGATCATCCAGTTTGGCTGCAACACGGCCAAAATACAGGTATTTATCATTTTTGTACCCCAGCATGGAATCCATGGTATTGATGCCTTTGTACAGAAACATCAGCGGCACACCACCAATGGCCATATAAAGCATGGGCGCGATAACACCATCCGAAGCATTTTCCGCAACTGTTTCCACTGCTGCTTTTGTCACACCGGTTTCCGTAAGCTCTTTGGTATCACGGCCAACGATCATGGAAACCGCATAACGCGCCTCATCCAGTGTCCCGTTTTTCAGGCTGTCATAAACTTTCATGCTTTCATCTTTCAGAGAACGGGTGGCAAGCAGCTGATAGCACCAGAATACCTCCAGCACAAAACCGGCCACCGGCAGAAAACGATAAAGATAATAAAGGACCAGAAATGGCACACCACCACTGAACAGACAGATAAGAACTACGGTCACAAAGCCTCCTGCCAGCTCTCCTCCATGACTTTTCGGAAAAATCTTCCGAATGGCTTTCTCCAGTACCGTGATCAGATTTCCGATAACACAGACAGGATGGTACAGCCATCTGGGATCCCCGATAAGAAGATCCAGCACAAATCCAAGGATCAGTGCCAAAAGACTATATTTCAGCATCTTTTTTCTGCCTCCGTTCTTTTTTATATTCCAGCGCATTTTTAAGGAAATGTACGGGAACTTTCGGATTTCCATAATAATAAAGATGGGGAAATCCTGCCATCAGCCGTCCCTCATAATGCATACAGTCCCAGCCTCTTGTGGATGCCGGTTTGGATGCATGAAAATCGGTTCCGCAATCTGTGGAGTCAAAATAATGGAATTCATGAGCCGGGATCTCACCAAGGCCGGAATCCTTTTTTTCCGTAAGAGTAATATATCCAAATCTGGTCAGTTTCGGTGTACGGAAAGATCTTCCCGGGATCACGCCGCAGACTTTGCGGAAATTTCCCTCCATATCTTCCATTTCCTGATGAAGATACATAAAACCGCCGCATTCCGCCAGACAGGGCATTCCACCTTCCACGGCCTTCCGTATCGAGCTGCACATCTCCTGGTTTTCCTCCAGGGCTTTTCCATTCAGCTCCGGATAACCGCCACAGAGAAGAAGCCCGTCCAGATCCCCGGGAAGCTCTGTATCATGAATCGGGGAAAAATGTACCAGTTCTGCTCCCATCTGTTCCAGCAGGCTTAAATTATCTGCATAAAAGAAACAAAACGCCTCATCGTCCGCCACACCGATCCGCACCTTTTCTGACGAGCGATATCCAAACGCACTGTCTTTCCGGATAAGATCCGAAAATTCCGGTATAGATAGTTCTGGTGCTTTTCCTGCCAGTTTCAGGATTCCGTCAATATCCAGTGTTTTTTCCAGTATTTCCGAAAGTTTCCCCAGCCTGTTTTTAAGTTCCGGGATCTCTTCCGGAAGCACAAGACCCAGATGGCGGCTTTCGATCACACAGTCCTCCACTTTCGGGACATATCCCAGCACTTTTACAGAAAGCTCCTCTTCCAGAAGTTTTTTCATCCGGGGATACAGCATTGGAGACATCTGGTTAAAGATCACGCCCTGGATATGGCTGTCGTTTTTATATTCCAGAAAGCCTTTCACATAGGCAGCCAGAGACACACTCATCCCACGGCTGTTTACGATCAGGATCACCGGCGTATCCGTAACAGAAGCCAGATCATAGGCACTGGCTCTGGATGTGGTGCCTCCCACACCGTCATAATATCCCATAACGCCTTCCATTACCGCAATCTCACAGTCTCCGGCATTCTTTGCCAGAAGATATCTCGTACGATCTCCATCTGTAAAAAAAGTATCCAGGTTCCTGGATTTTGTTCCGATCACACGGCTGTGGAACATCGGATCAATATAGTCCGGTCCGCATTTAAAAGATGCAGTTTTTAACTTCCGGTTCACCAGTGCCTGAAGAAGTCCGCAGGTGATCAGTGTTTTTCCGCTTCCGCTGGCACCTGCCGCGAGAAGTATCCTTGGAATCTTCACCGAATTTCCTCCCCTCTTCCACTGCAGGAAATGATATAAATAGGATTCTCTCCCATCATCATATGATAGCGCCCTATGGATTTGGATCTTGCCGCCGCAAGCTGCACAATATCCACATCTTCCAGTCCAAAATCACGGATGGCATTCATGGCTTCTGTCACAGTTTCCAGGGTAATACAGTTGATCACGATCCTTACTTTCGGATTTTTTTCCAGAAGAAGGTTTATGATATCCTGCATATTTCCGGAAGATCCGCCAATAAACGCATGAGTCGGAGCAGGAAGTTCTGTCATGGCTTCCGGCGCCACTCCCGGTATGATCGCAAGGTTATCCACCGCGAATTTCTTTTTATTTTCTTTCAAAAGAGCAAGGGCATCTTCTTTTTTCTCAATGGCATAAACCTGGCCCATCCATGCACGCAGAGCCATCTCTACAGACACGGAACCTGTGCCCGCACCCACATCATAGCACACCGAATCTTCGGACAGGCGAAGCTTGGAGAGAGAGACGGTACGCACTTCCTCCTTGGTCATAGGCGCTTTTCCACGAAGAAATTCTCCATCACTGATCCCATGGACTGCAGACATTGGCGTAGCCTTTTCATTGCAGGCAGTCACCACACTCAGAGCATCTCCACGATACTCTGTAAGGTTTGCCGCCTTATCGTGAAAGATCTTCTCGTTTTCGTAGGAAAGATTTTCTCCCACATAGAGCGTCACATCTCCCATTCCATAATATACAAGCCTGGATGCCAGTACAGCCACTCCGTCTTCTGTTCCGAGAATCGAAAATACTTTTGGATTATGGCGTATCAGGGAGATCAGATTACAGTTCCGTCCATGAGCACTGACGATCTTCGCGTCATCCCAGGAAAGACCGATCTTCGACATAAAATATACCACAGAAGAAATTCCGCAGATCACCTCAACATTGCCATCCAGCTGATTGATCAGCTTCTTCGCACCACTGTAAAATCCCACATCGCCGGAAAGGGCGATCGCCACCGTACGGTACTTCGGATGTTCCCTGATGTACTCCACGATCTTTTCGCTCCGATATTCATGAAGAACCATCTGACCGGGTTTCTGCACTGCTTCGGTCATACGTTTCGCCCCGATAAGAAGTTCAGCCTCATTGAGCGCTTTTTTTCCCTCCAGCGTCAGCGTCTTCTCTGCTCCCATGCCAATTCCCACAAGAGAAATCTTCTGAGACAGTGTAAATCCAAACATTTTTGAAAGAAATACTCTTGCATCCTGCAGGGAAAGCCCCTCTTCTTTCAGAGGTCTTCCAATGATCACAGGAGTAACCCCGCAACGCTGGCAGGCCTCCATCTTCTCCGGAAATCCTCCCGCAAGACCGGTATCTTTTGTCACCAGATAACTGCACTGAAACTGGCGCAGCATCGCTTCATTGATCTCAGCGGAAAACGGTCCCTGCATTCCTATGAGGTGTTTTCCTTCGATTCCAAGTTCCGCACAGGAGCGGATCACAGAAGGAATGGACAGGACTCTGGCAAATAAACGCTCTTTATAATCCGGAATTCCTGTAAATTTCGCCAGTTCCTTACTTCCTGTTGTAAGAAAAATATTTCCCTCTGTACCGGAAAGAAACGCTGCCGCTTCTTCTGTGCTTTCCACATAGATGGCTTCACTGTTCTTCTCTCCTTCAGGGCGAAGGATCCGCTGATACAAAACACCTGCGCTCTCACAGGCTGTGCGGATATTTTTCGTTACTTCCGCAGCATAAGGATGGGTGGCATCCAGAACGATCTCCGGGTTCTCCTTCCGGAAAAGTTCCTCCATATCCTCTGTTTTCAGCCTGCCGGCACTGACATGAAGAAATTCATTTTCCTGTAGAAGAGATCCGCCATATTCCGTAGCTGCACATGCATAAACAGAAACCCTGTTCTCCGCAAGAAACTCACAGAGTGCATAACCTTCTGTCGTGCCTGCAAAAACAATGGCTTTATACATTTTTATATCCTCTTGGTGTTACCATTTTACCATTGATATTTTTGGTCTGGGAATTTCCCACAAAAACAGTGGTAAACATATCTACTTCTGTATCCCGGAGTTCTTTCAGGGTCATTACCTGTGCATGTTCTCCGTCACGGGCGATCTGTGCAACCGTACCGCAGACAGTATCCGGAGATTTGTATTTCATCATCAGATCGCATGCTTTCTGAAGATAATCTTTACGCTTTCTGCTGGAAGGATTATAGAGACACACTACAAAATCTGCCTGTGCGGCTGCCAGAAGTCTTGCCTCGATCTTTTCCCATGGTGTGAGAAGATCGCTCAGGCTGATCAGGCAGAAATCATGGATCAGCGGTGCTCCCAGGACTGCCGCTCCTCCCGTGGCTGCTGTCACACCTGGAATGATCGTCAGCTCCACGTCCGGGTAATTTTCTCCGACTTCATACATCAGTCCTGCCATTCCATATACACCGGCATCCCCACTGCAGATCATGGAAACAGTTTTTCCTTTTTTTGCTTCCTCAAAAGCAAGGACACAGCGGTCTACCTCTTTTTTCATGGGTGTGGTCATAAATTCTTTTCCTGCAAAATATTCTTTTACAAGATCCACATATACTGTATAACCGATGATCACATCACTTTCATTTAATGCACGGATCGCTCTTCCAGTCATCTGGTCGTATGCGCCCGGTCCAATTCCAACAACATAAATCTTACTCAAAACGTATCCTCCGATTTCCGGCTGCAAGAGCGGTAGTCACACCGTCCCGGCCTGTTTTTTTTCTGATCAGGGTTCCCTGTCCGGATGCAAGCACTGCGCTTCTCTCACAGACATTGTCAACTCCCGTTATTTTTTTCACAAATTTTGACGGAGTAAACTCTCCTTTTACTGTCTTCAGTTCTTCTTCCGTGAACGTCTCAAAAAGAAGATGCCAGGATTCTGCCAGGGAAAGCAACCCTGGTTCCTCTTTTTTCAGGTCAATGCTGGCTATGGAATGCAGGGCCTCCTTATAAAGATCTGCTTCCTGCAGACATTCAATCGCCGCGCTCTGAATGGATGCAGCATCCTTTCCCTTCCGGCACCCCATGCCAAGAACTGCCACCGGGGGAACTACATGCACAGTATTGGAAAATGGCAGACAGCCTCTGTGCAAAGTGACCGCAATACCGGTTTCCGGCACTTCCCCGGCTGATTCATCCATCTGCCCTGTAACTGATGGGATTCCGTCTTTCCCACAGAGCATCAGCCCGTCCGGCAGATCGCCTTCCCATGGAAATTCACTGTAAAAACCGATCTTCTCTCCTGCAAGCAGTGCGGCAGATGCTTCCTTGGCCGCTTTCATATGGAAAATGGCACACCCGTTCTTTTTTGCAAAAACATCTACTGCAAAACGGCTGTGAAGATCTGTCGCCGTAGTCACCACCGGCGTAGCGTGAAGATATCCGGCACAGCGGACCGCCAGTTCATTGGCTCCCCCAAGATGTCCGGAGAGAAGAGAAATCACAAACTGCCCGCACTCATCAATTACCAGGACTGCAGGATCTGTTTTTTTCCCGGCAATGTACGGCGCAATGCTGCGAACGGCAATTCCACAGGCCCCGATAAAGATCACGCCATCTTTTCCCGTCCGGAACTGTTCCCCTGCCCACTGGGAAGTGGAGATGGAAACGGAATCCGGAAGATAGCGGCTTTTTTTTGCAAGAGTGACATGCTCCCCTTCTGTTTTCAGTGCTTTCTGAAGTTTTTCCCCGGTCTCCAGCCCTGTCATGCTGAAGCAAATGATGGAAATGTTCATATTTTATTTCGTAGCCTCACGGAATTCTGTGGTAAATCCCGGATCATACAGCTTGGATCTGTCATAATGGGCAGCATTTACCGCATCACCTACCAGCATCAGAGCTGTTTTTGTGATATTGTTTTCTTTTGCTGTCTGAGCCAGTGTTCCCACTGTACAGATAAATTTCTTCTCATCCGGCCAGGTTGCCTTGTAAACAATGGCAGCCGGTGTATCTTCCCGGTATCCGCCCTCTACCAGTCTGCGGCTCAGTTCTTCCAGCATACCTGTACTGAGGAAAATTACCATTGTTGCGTTATGGGCCGCAAAAGACTGAATGCTCTCTTTCGCCGGTACCGGTGTTCTTCCTTCCATTCTTGTAATGATCACACTCTGGGAAATATCCGGAAGTGTATATTCCAGGTTCAGTGCGGATGCTGCTCCACAAAATGCGCTGACACCAGGACAGGAATCATACGGGATCCCTTTTTCATCCAGGATATCCATCTGCTCACGGATCGCACCGTAGATACATGGATCACCGGTATGAAGGCGGACTGTCATTTTTCCCTCTTTCTCCGCTCTCTCCATAACGGAGATTACTTCTTCCAGTGTCATTTTCGCACTGTTGTGGATGGTGCACACATCCTTGGAATATTCCAGAAGCTGAGGATTTACAAGAGATCCTGCATAAATGATCACATCCGCTTCCTCAAGATACTGTTTTCCTCTTACTGTGATAAGATCCGGTGCTCCCGGTCCTGCGCCTACAAAATGTACCATAATCTATTCCTCTCTTCTGTCTTTATTTTCTTTGATAATGATCAGAGAATAATATCCTGCATCCTCCGGGATCTCTTCTGCAGTTCTGTAGATCTTTTCATCCGGCATTCCGCAGTTTTCGATCATCATGGCTTCCGCTCCCTGAGCAAGAAGTTCTGCTTTCACATCTTTCATTTTCTTTCCGGCTTTCATGAGAACCTTGGTTCCCGGAAGTTTCAGGGCATCTTCGATCTGATAAGAAGCCGGAATCACATGAAGAGGCTCTGCCTTTTCCACAAGGCCCGTGTTCAGACGTGCGGAAACCGCGCAGAAAGATGTGATACCACAGACAATCTCTGTCTCATATCCCTGTGCCACAAGTCTGTGATGAACATAGAGATATGTGGAATAAACAGTCGGGTCTCCCAAAGTCAGAAACACCACATTTTTTCCCTGGTCAAGAACTTCCTTTACTTTCTGTGCCCCTGCATCATGATAACTTTTCAGAACTTCAGGGTCCTTGGACATTGGAAATGGTACCGCAAGAAGTTCCTTTTTTCCAAGCTCAGGATATGCTCCCTCTACGATCTTAAATGCTACTGTATCCTCCGGAACCTGTCCCGGAAGTGCGATCACCTCTGCCTCTTTTACAAGTCGGAGTGCTTTTAAAGTGAGAAGTTCCGGATCTCCCGGTCCTACACCTACACCGTATAATTTTCCTGCCATTTTTATTTCCTCCTGTTATATTTTTACGACAGGGATATATTCCTGTCTGTTATTCAGATTGTATCTTATGGATCAGTTTTTCCGCATCCCGAGTCTGTCCCAGAAAGCCATACACATTGGAAAACACCACTGCTCCCAGAAGGATCTGTTCATAAGACCTGTGATCCAGATAAAACTGTATCTTCTCCATAACGATATCCATCGTTTCTCTCAGAATCCCATATCTGTTAAGAACCTCCAGCGCTTCATCTGTAGTACCGGCTTTCAGGATCTCTCTGGCACATTCCAGTGGTCCTCCCGCACGGATAGCACTTGCACAGAGAACCTCCATCCTTCCATCTGCACAGTGAGAATGCGTGTTCATGATCCCGGCTGCAACTTTCACAAATTTACCGATATGCGCTACAAAAAGGATTCCTTTTACTCCCATATCGATGGCCATGTCGATCGTCTCACCTACATAATTGCTGCATTTGATATTGTTTTCAAAAGGGATGGTCATATGCTCCCGCAGATAATCCGCCCCGTAATTTCCAGGTGTTACCAGAATATATTTCTCTCCCTGGCAAAAATGCTGTTTCATCTCCACATGGATGCTTTCGATCAGGGCTTTTTCACTCATGGGCTCTACAATACCACTGGTTCCAAGAATTGAAATTCCTCCGATGATTCCCAGACGGGGATTAAAAGTTTTCTTTGCGATCTCCTCTCCCTCAGGAACCGATACCGTGAGCTTCAGCCCGCCTTCATAATCGTATTCCTGCGCCGCTTCTTCCGCTTCTTTCAGGATCATTGCCCGCGGGACCGGATTGATCGCCGCCTCACCAATCTTCTGCGACAGACCCGGTTTCGTGACACGGCCTACTCCGATGCCACCATCCAGAATGATCTGAGGACGGCCTGCACCGGTTCCGATATCTTCACAATTATCTGTTTCTGAATCCCGGCAGCAGATTTTTTCTGCTTTTACATACACCAGGATTCCGTTAGTCGTGTCCGGATCATCTCCCGCATCTTTCCGGACAGCACAGGAAACATAATTATCTCCACGAGTAATATCGTGAAGAGCCAGCGTAAGGGTGATACCCTTCGGAGTGGGAAGCGTTACCTCGGAAAGTTCCCTCCCGGATAACAGCATACGGACCGCACCACTGGCAGCCCCAGCCGCACAGGAACCGGTGGTGTAACCGTAGCGGAGGCGTTTGTTGTTTTTTATAATGTATTTGTTTTCCAGACCATTCATATGGAGCACCTCCTTTTTTTAATGAGTTTTTTGTAGGAAATTTTTTTCGTTTGTTCTAAATTACCTTATGCTCCAACCACTTGCGGCTGTGGAATCTCCATGTAAATATGATTCCGCGTACCGTCCAGTCCGCAAACATTCCGATCCAGACACCCATGGGGCCAAATCCCAGGACACGGATGAGAAATACGCACAGACAAAATCTGCAGGCCCACATGGTACAGCAGGATGTGATCATGGAAAACTTCACATCTCCGGCCGCCCGGAGTCCATATCCCGGGACAAATCCCATTGTCCACACGAGGGGTTTCACAATGGTAATCCAGTTGATCATGTGGATGCACATGGCTGCACTCGTTTTTTCCATGCCACCCAGGATGGTGACCGGTCTGGCCAGAACGTAAACGATCAGGCAGCTTACGATAATTACGCATTCTGCGATAACGCAGAGTTTTTTTATGTAATAGACCGCTTCGTCTTTCCGTCCTGCACCCAGGCACTGGCCTACGATGGTCATCAGGCCTACTCCCACACCGATAGCCGCAATACCATTCAGATTCTCCAGGATATTTGTCATTGCCTGCGCGGCGATGGCTGTTGTTCCAAGCGTGGATACAGTAGACTGGATTGCCAGTTTTCCCAGCTGAAACATGCTGTTCTCGATCCCCGAAGGGATTCCAAGTCCCAGAATACGGCCGATCATGCTCCAGTCCGGGCGGATCTTGAGGTAATTACGGACAACAATAGGCTGACGGTCTTTTCGCAGCTGGTAGAGAACTACCACTGCACAGAAAATACGGGAAACCAGTGTGGAGACTGCTGCGCCGGCAACACCAAGATGAAATACCCAGATCAAAATGGCATTTCCACCAATATTCATAACATTGGAGATCATGGAAATCATCATAGGCCCCCTGGTGTTCTCCTGGGCACGGAAAATAGATGCCGCGGAATCATACGCCGCAATAAACGGGAATGACAGTGCCGTAAAAAAGAAATACGTTTCCGAAGCACGCATAACATCCGCTTCTACAGCCCCAAAAATCAGACGCAGCAACGGTTTCTGAAAGATCAGACAGACCGCCGATACTGCCACAGAAATCGCCGTGATGATAAAAAGTACCTGTCTTGCTGACATATTGGCTTTTTCATAATTTTTCTGTCCGATATACTGCGCACAGACAATTGCTCCTCCGGCTGCCAGTGCTGAAAAAGCCTGGATCAGAAGTACGTTGATGGAATCCACCAGCGATACCGCAGAAAGAGCCGCAGATCCCACATTACTGACCATCATGGTATCTGCGGTTCCCATTATCGAATTCAAAATCTGTTCCAGCACCACCGGCACCAGAAGATTACGGATCATCCGATTGGTAAACATATGCTGCTGTTCCATTAACTACATCCCCCGCATTTTCATTTATAATCTGATAAAATATTTGTTTATATTTTATCAGGTGTGTCATCTTTGACATTATAACCTTTTCTTGCAGTTTTTCCAATATGTTTTGTGTGTTTTTTGTAAGTAGGTAATCATCCGTACCCTAATTTTTCAAAATAAGCCGCCCTTCCTGGGCGGCTCATATTTTATCTATTTGTTCGAAGTTCTTCCGGCAGCTCCTTTGACCAGGGCAGCAGCCGATCTAATTCTTCCGCCTTTGGAAATGGTCCAATTCGGCGCAGCTGATCCAGAATGTATGTGAGGTACAGGTATGGCTTCAGTCCATTTAAAAGCGCTGTCTCTGTGATGCTGTATACAATGGCACTGGCATCTGCTCCCCGGATGCTCTTGGAAAACAGCCAGTTTCGACGCCCCACTGCAAAATTTTTAATCGCACGTTCCGCGCTGTTATTATCAATACTCAGATGCCCATCCTCCAGATAACGGCGCAGATAGGTTTCCTGATTCAACGCATATAAAATGGCATCACCAATAAGGGAAGATCTGTCCACAGAACCTTCCATCGAATGCAGCCATTCAAAAAATGCGTCCACCACAGGAAGTGCCTGTTTCTGACGTTCCTGATACCGTTCCTCTGCTGGCTTATCCTGGATCAGTTCCTCTATCTTATAAAGAATTCCAATTCGCGCCATGGCCTGGTATGCAACCGTGCCCTGCAGCTGTTCTTTTGTAAAATCCTTTTTCAATGCGGTAAGGGCTGCGTCAAACCGCCGTCTGGCATGGGTAAAACATCCACTTTATGGGGTCTGACCCCAATGTGTCCTTGCCACTGTGGTCTCGAACATCTGGCTTAATGGCATTGCAAGTGGCTCCATCTCGTTATCTCAATTCATATCTCTAACTACACTGTTAATAACATATGTACTTATTACTACTAAGATAAAATATGAATATAATATTTCTACAATTCCCACAAAATACAAGTACTTATTAGTATAGGAGATATACTCAATTCCTAAAAAATTATTAATAGAATTGATAATAGCATTTTGATAAGTTAGACCTCTATTTAAGCGCATAAAAATCCATGGAAATACCCCTACGACAATAAGCACAACTTGACTTATTATTTTAAAAATACTTGTTCCAAAATCAGAAAACAACCCTGAGAAAAAATCTTTCATTCCTTTCAGATAATGATGCTCCATAAAACTTACTCTAATCTGCAACTTCTTTGATTCAATATAAAAAAATTTTGCCTTTTCACTTTCATTCTGATTCATATTTTTATATATTTCATCAAATGCTAAAATGATTAGCTTTTCATGAAATTGATACATCTTTTTATTCTGCAACACATCTTCCCATAAAATAATAAGTTTATCTGAAACTTTATTATATAGTTTAACATATCTATTTGTTGCTGATATTAAGCATTCTATCATCCGTCCATATTTTCCAGCAATTTTATATGCATCTACTGCCTCTTCATACAACCAATATGAATCTGTTGGCCCTCCAAAATTATCTTCGCTATATGCTGCATACTGAATAGCTCTTCCAATTTTCTCTTTATCTTCAAAGCTTTCCCATTTTTCTATAGAAATTGTTGGATAAGTATGTTGAAGACTATTAAAATCAATATAGTCTTTTGTGTTTTCCATTTTACCACTAGCTTTATACCACAAATAACTAATACTCCTCCATTTTTCAGAATTTTCTTTCATAATAGCAGCATATGCATAATAATTTCTCGCATGTGTTTTATCTCCAATATGTTCTAAAATATCCGCTGCCTTTTCAAATTCTCTCGAAGCGTTATCATAATTCTTTTCTTGTTTAAAAAAAATAGCATTATCAACAACATCTATAAACTCTTTTATATATTTTAGTATATCTTCAAATGGCATTTTGTCAGTTAAGTCACAAGGAGTACCCCAATCATTTAATTCAGATATATCCTTTACCACTCTAACTTTTCTATTCTTCACACAGTAAATAAAATCTCCATATTTAATATAGTATTTTTTCATTGTTTACCTCTTTGATAAAATACTTTTTATATATGCATACAGGATTATATGATAATTTTGTTCTTCTAATATTTTCATTTCCCATATCATCTTGTGTATTTATAATTTTATACTCACCATTGTTGAACTCTGAATTCAACACTAAATGAAGCATCGCAGGATAAATACCTTCAAAACGTTTATTGCACCTTCTTAAATGCATTAAAATCATTGAGCCAATTGCTTCTCCAACCGCTACAGCTTCAATAATTCCTCTTATCCTAATAAAACCTCCTCGTAAATTCAAGCATTCAAAATTATTAAATATTTTGCAATACGCCTCATACTCATCTTCATCTCTTTCAGACTCTAAATTCAAAATACGATTTAAAGCTTCTAAAACTTCTTTCATATTTCCTAAATCTATACTTTCATACTTATACTCATATCGCGAACAAAATCTATGTAATTCATGTCTTTTCTTCTTATACATACTTCCACTATAACTTTTTAACGAATCAAAATCATATAAATAATCTGAGTAAGATTCTTTAGATCCTACTTCTATATTAAAGTCAATAGAATGTAATAAACAATCTTTCATTTTCTCAGATAAAGGCCTAATATTAATATGTTGATTGAGATGGCCAAAAATATGTTGAATATGATCAACATAGGAATCTAACTCATTAATCTTCCCGATTGGAAAATATACTTGAGTGTCTCCATTTTTTTGTGTTCCATAAACAATCAAACAATCATTCCATATCTCATATTTAAATTTATATACATGTTGCCAAATAAAAAGCGTTGAAAATTGATATTCAGAATTAATAATTGAATCTACATAATAATTTTCAAATATTTTCTTATCATTAATTTCTATCTTTTTCATGTTATCTATTAAATTCAATATCAACTTTGTATTCTCCCATCAATCTAATACCAATATAACATCGTTTCTTTTAAAAATATCATAAATTGGCATATCTTTAGGAATACTATTTGCAAGAATCCTCTTTAATATTTTTTCTTTCTCTTCATAAAAGCCAGAAAAAATAACTGTTTCACTCTTCAAGACTCCATATTTTGTAATGGTAATCCCCTCTTCAGGTACTATTTCAATAGTTGGAAACCATCCATTTTCAACTTGCATTGCTATGTCATTATCGGTAAAGCGTACAATAGAATATGTATCTTTACTTGTATGCGCCTCATTCCTATTACAAAATGCAAAATGTCCATCGTTGCCAATTCCTAATAATATAATATCTAATGGGGCACCATCTAATTTAGCATTCAAATTTTTTATTTGTTTGAGATATAATTCAGAATTAAAAAAGAACGTCTGATGAAAATCATCTATCTTTTTTAAATCTCTACATAAATCAATCGTACAACTTCTTTCATCTTCACAATCAATTCCAGCATATTCATCCACTACAAATAAGTCTATTTTATTAAAAGGGATATCCATTTCTTGTAAATGTTTCAAAAATTCAGAATATGTATTTCCCGTAGCTATCGCAACCTGCACTATTTCTTTTGTTCTCAAACATTTATTAACCTTTTCACAAAATAATGATAATAATTTCTTAGTTACTTGTTCTCGATTATCACATATTTCTACTATCATAATTATTACCTATCTTTCTGTGTATTTATAGTGCCTATCTCTTGAAGTACCCTAGATTACAATGAGTATTGCCCCAGTCTGTTATAAGCAATTCTTTCGTAAAAAGGAAAAGGCATACCCATTTTAGGAATCTTAAAGTTTCTTTTTAATCCTTAATTCATAATTTTGGCTTATTATTTAGGCTTTCGATTTTCTGATCGTATAGCCCTGATTTCCTACGCTTAAATTTCTTCCCTACTTCTTCCTTTCCTATTTCTCTTTAAAATCAGTTGCTTCTCTAAGACTGATTTTCTCTTAAGTTGACGCTATGTTTACCACATTGGTACCTGCCCCCATATATACTTCTGGCGTCTGCAAACGCCAGTTTTTCTTTATAGATCTTTTATCAAATTTTCGCTCTACTTTTCTTCTTTTTATATCCTCTTTCGAGTACCTGACCCCACTGTGGTCTGCAGCCGATGTAATCTCGCTGGAAAGAGCTTTCCTATATTTACATTCCAATATGTTTCTATTAATACTCTCTTTACGGAGTTTTACTGCTTCTTCACGCTGCATTTACATTCCAATATGTTTCTATTAATACAGGACAGTTCATCACTATGTATACTCAGAACACAAATTTACATTCCAATATGTTTCTATTAATACGTTCATACGCAGCCGCCACAGGTTCAACTGCTTCACTATTTACATTCCAATATGTTTCTATTAATACTAACATGAGAAGCGCGTTCAAGACAGCAGGAGCAAATTTACATTCCAATATGTTTCTATTAATACGTTGCTTTCCATTCTGATGCTGCTTTGTCTGGCATCATTTACATTCCAATATGTTTCTATTAATACAGTCGACTTAATCAAAACATTCCGCTAGGCATCAGATTTACATTCCAATATGTTTCTATTAATACGAATCATGTACGGAAGCTGACCATGATTGATGATGACATTTACATTCCAATATGTTTCTATTAATACGACGTATCACTTGACCACTATAGTAGCGGTTCGCAATTTACATTCCAATATGTTTCTATTAATACCATTTGTTATACTCATAACCTATCACTCCTTAAAAATTTACATTCCAATATGTTTCTATTAATACGTTGACGCGGCCGGGAAACTGTACTGCGCAGACTCAATTTACATTCCAATATGTTTCTATTAATACCTGTCTTCCACAAAGGCCTTTCTGATAAGCATTATTCTACCACTTTCTGTCGACCTTGTCATTTCTTATTTTTTCAGGACCCATAAACTTCTACTATGATCTGTTAAATCGCCTGTTTTTCCTTAATATAAAGCCTTTGTCGACCTCCCACACTTTTCTCCTTATCACAGGTCGACAATTTTCTTTCTTGAATTAACTTATTAAAGTGCTTTAATTTTTTTTACTGGCATCCAAGTAGATGCCAGTTTATAGTTTATACTCTTTTCACAGAACTTTTATCCCGGGTTTCGAGTACCTGACCCCAAGTGGTTTTATATCCTCTTTCGAGTACCTGACCCACTGTGGTCCTGTTTCCTGTGGTCATGTTTCCCTACATATAATAATAATCATATATTTTCTGCGCCATTTTTTCAGCTGCCACTGTTACATCATCTACAAACGTTTCACTTCCAATTTCATAAATCTCCGAATATTTTGGAATAAAATTATATTCTTGTTCTTTATATAACGCGGATACTCTTTTTCTTTCATTTATTGAAACCCACGTTGTAGATTCATTTGTATTTTCATATTTTCTCTTAACTTTAAAAATTAAATCAAATTTATTTTGTTCTTTTTCAATTATATTACCATACTCCATAAGAATACTATTTTTCTTATTTCGATCATACATAAAATGCTTTTTTTCCATTTCTCTCATTATATAATACATAAAATTATCAAACGGAGTTCTATCAAAAATAATAATTTGTTCTTTATAAGACTCATTTATTACAAATAATGATTGCAACAAAATTTTGTAATTTACCTTAATTATTTCGGATCTGTCATGTATATTAACAAATAAATCCGGCACTATTCTTACTGTAAAATCTTCAGCTAAAATTTTTTTGCACTTTTCTATAATACTCGTCTTTCCACAATTATTAATTCCTGTAACTCCCACAAGAATACATCTATTTTCTAATTTTTCCAGCATTTCCAGTAAAGATGAGATTGCATCATAAAGCTCTCTATTATTCTTAGAATTATATTCTTGCCACAAAAATTTATCTTTTAAATGCTGTGAATCATCTATTCTTTTATGCTTTGAATACAAGTATATTTTACAATCTTCCATTTCGTTTTCAACCCCATTATAATCGGTTATCATACACCTTATACTAGGTGGAGTAATAGATTCTGGATAGGGAATCAATTCAACAATTTTTTCTTTTCGTATCTTACTTACTAATAATTTTGTATTTAATGATAGGCTTTTTTTATCATAATATATTCTAATTTTTATATTTGAATGTTCATTTTTTATTTCACGAAGTGATTCAAGGTCTTTATCCAACCATGATAAATCTCCACCAATATTTATTATCGTGTTTTCTGCTTCACATCTTGCTACCGTTAAAAAATCATGCAATAAATTATAATTTAAAACAACCGTGTATTTTTTTCGAATTTTATTTACAATATTATATAATCCCCATATAATAATTCCTAAAGCTATTACACAAACCAACCAATCAATAATATTATCTTTATCGAATTTACGATTAACCCAAACGCCCCAATATAATGTTATAACAGAAACCGTACTAGACACATGTGCAATAAATTCACAACTAAATATTGTTTTTAATGCCAAGTAACTTCTTTCCTTTATTCGTTTTTTTCTTACATTTTTATAGGATTCTTTAATATCTATGTAATTTGAGACTAAACATGATTTATTATCTCTCAATGTTTTTTTCATCAATCACATTCCTTTACCAAGTATATAACAAACGGGATGATTATTTTCTTATAAAGTATTCCATCATTTTCTGACTAACGTCACAAACATAAGTTTTTCTTTATGGACCGTTTACCAAATTTCTCTCTTTCTTGATGCCTACCGATGCCACTCTCAAATCCTTCCTGGCAGGTCCTTTTGCAAAGCGAAAGGGCGTACACATTTCAGAGTTGACGCTAATTTTACCACATTGGCGCCTGTCCCCAATGTACTCTCAACGGAAAAACCGGGTTCACACAGATCTTTATATTCCAATATGGTTCTATTAATACTGACCGCCGCAGACGACGTCCTAATTCCGGTAGAAGATTTACATTTCAATATGGTTCTATTAATACTCGTCTTCCACAAATGCCTTTCTGATAAGCATTATTCTACCACTTTCTGTCGACCTTGTCATTTCTTATTTTTTCGGGGACCATAATCTTCTATTATGTACACGGTAAATAGTTAGTACCGTGCTTTTCGCCTAAAACCATGAGATAATCCCTTTATAAAACTAAAAGTTTTTTAAAGGAGAAATCTTATGGATAAGATCACACGTCAGGTCCGTATTGAACATTGGACCCAGATCATGAATGAATGTTTGAACAGTGGCATGAATAAGACCGAGTGGTGCAGGGCAAATGGAATCTCAGACAAACAATTCTTTTATTGGCAAAGGATTCTCAGAAAAGAAGCTTTTGCTGCTTCGACATCAAAGGAACTTTCGGTTATTACAGACCCGGCAGATGAAACCAGCCTGCGAAAGATCTCATTTGCAGAGATCAGTCTTCCAATCAAACAGGAGCCTGTCAGAAATGGATTCCAGCCAGATATCATCATCCGGAAAGGATCGGTTTCTGTAGAGATATCCAATTCCGTTTCAGCAGAACTCCTGTCACGGATCGGAGAGATCTTTCATGCTGAATGATGCTTCTGGGTTTCGCAGGATCTACCTGGCTACCGATTACACAGATCTGAGACGTGGTATGGAAGGCCTTGCATCCATCATCAAGTTTAATTTTCAGCTGGATCCGTATCAGAAAGATATCCTGTTCCTGTTCTGCGGAAGGCGGACTGACCGTATCAAAGGGCTGGTCTGGGAAGGCGATGGTTTCCTACTCTTATACAAAAGACTGGAACTGGGCGCATTTAACTGGCCCCGCACGAAAGAAGAAGCACTGGAGATCACACCGGAGCAGTACCAGTATCTCATGCAGGGACTTGAAGTTGTTGCACGCCATCCGATCCAGGAAGTCAGACCGGGGAAAGTCTTATAAAGTCCTGTGCAAAACAGAGAAAATAAAAAAATATCTTCCGGTCATTATAAGCTCAGAAAAAAGTTATCCACTTTTCATGATCCGCTGTCTTCATTTATTAAGGAGTACTTTCAGGCCATTTACGGGGCTTGTGGATAAGTACTCTGAAAAGCCCGAAAAACTATTAGTTTTTTGAGTTTTTCAGAGTGTTCATCCATTGGTAAAAATGACGGATGCTCTATCTGCCGGATTCGCTTTTTCTTTATCTTTGCGTTACAATAAAGACATCAGATAAAGGAGAAGGACATCCATGGCAAAAGTATATACAAAAGAAGAACTGAATAGTTTCAGCAGGGAAACACTCATGGCAGTCATCCTGTCCATGCAGGATCAGATCAGCCAGCTGAATACAAACATGGAGCGCCTTATCGAGCAGATCGCTGACGCAAACAACAAGCGTTACGGCCGTTCTTCCGAAAAGCTGGAGACGATCTCCGGACAGATGGAACTGGAACTTATCTTTAACGAGGCTGAGGCACTTACGGAAACACTGTATGTGGTCGAGCCTGCTGAGGAAGATGTGATACAGCCGCGCCATCGTAAGAGTAAGGGAAAACGCGAGGCAGATCTGAAGGATCTTCCGGTTGAAGTGATCAGCCATACCCTGTCAGAAGAAAAACTCCGGGATGTCTTTGGCACAGATGGATGGAAGCAGCTTCCGGATGAGATTTATAAAAGAGTCCGTGTACAGCCTGCTGTCTATACCGTTGAGGAACATCACGTGGCAGTCTATGCCGGCAGGGACAACCAGACGATCATAAAAGCAGACCGCCCAAAAGATCTGCTGCGTAACAGCCTGCTCACTCCATCACTTGCAGCAAGCATCATGAATGCCAAGTACGTAAACGGCCTTCCCCTTTATAGGATCAGCCAGGAATTCCTGCGGAATGACATCCATATCTCCAGACAGGTCATGGCAAACTGGATGATCCAGTGTGCAGACAGGTATCTGGGTATCCTTTATGACCGTCTCCACAGGGAACTGTATCAGTTTCATGTGCTTCAGGCGGATGAGACTCCGGTCATGGTCACTAAGGATGGACGGCCGGTGAACAGCAAAAGTTACATGTGGATCTATCGGACTGGAAAGAGTTATACAGATACCCCGATCATCTTGTATGAATACCAGCGCACCCGGAAAGCGGATCATCCGGAAGAATTCCTGAAGGATTTTAAAGGGATCGTAGTCTGCGATGGTTACTCTGCATACAGGAAGCTGGACAGGGAAAATCCAGACATCGTCTTTGCAGGCTGCTGGTCCCATGCAAGGCGTAGGTTTGCGGAGGCGTTAAAAGCCCTGCCAAAAGCAGTACAGAAAAATGCAAAAGAGACGATAGCCTACGAAGCAGTCAGCCGGATTGCCGCGATCTATCATCTGGATAACCAGATGGAGGGACAGCCTGCAAAAGCCAGAAAAATGTATCGTCAGACCAACATCAGACCTCTTGTAGAGGCCTTCTTTGCATGGGCAAAAGAGATACAGTCTAAAAACCAGCTTTCCCGCGGAAAAACTTTGGATGGGATCAACTACTGTATCAACCAGGAAGCTTCTTTGAAAGCCTTTCTGGAAGACGGTGATATTCCTATGGATAACAATGCGACAGAAAGTGCTCTGCGTAGCTTTTGTCTCCATAAGCATACATGGAAGCTGATCGACAGTCTGGATGGCGCAAATGCCAGTGCCATTATCTACAGCATCACGGAAACTGCAAAGGCTAATAATCTCAATCCGTTCCGGTACCTTGAATATATCCTGACTGTATTAAAAGACCATCAGGAGGATAAGGAATACAGTTTTATAGATGATATCCTTCCATGGTCTGAAAAACTTCCAGAAATATGCCGGAGTAAAACAATCAATATTTAAAACCTTGCCGCCGGAAACGGCGGCTTAAAGTTAGAGTAGTACGGATGGATTACCGTATACGGATAGAGTACACTATTCATATAACTTATTAACCACCATCACCAGAAAGATGCGGAAAAATTATTGAATACCATGCAATACGTTTTAAACGCAACAGAAAAGGAACTCATTAGAAACAATCACATGAATCAGATAAATCTCTATAATCCTGATATTGTCCAAGATAACGCTGATCTGGCTGAATTAGCAGTTAGATTTGATAATCTGGATCTACCAAGCGCAGACAGAAGAATTATTAATGATTATATTGCCTCGCACGCAAATCTGAGAAAGTAGTGCTGATCGGTGCCACCCGGTTATACTTCATATCATTCTCAGATTCTTTCAATATCTTCAACAATTCATCTACATTTGGTATCATATTTATTTTCCTCCGTACATAAAAAGTAAAAAATGGTCGTAAAATAGTAACTAAATAGGTATTCTACATTTTAAAACCCGCTAAAATAGGGCATCCGCAAAAAATAGGCGTTTTTTGGTAACTAAATAAATATGCAAAAATTGCTTTCAAAATATACTCCTCGAATCAAAAAAAGTGATAAATACGGGCTTTCTGTCATATTTCAGGTCGTAACACATATAATATTAGCATAGTTACCACTAAATCACATCTAAACTAGCTTAATTGAAACACTTAGATAAATCATATTTGAATCTCTATACTTCTGTTGCAGCATCAATGTCCATGGTAAGAGGCATCGATACTAATACAGGTCCTTCTTCCCCTTGACGAATAACTATTTCTGAATCAATTTCAGTAGCATCGCCAATGTCATCAGGTATATCACTATCATATATCCAAGAATCCATCGTTCCTTTTTTTTCTGAAGCAATCTGCGTCATAGTATAATAAGCCCCAACCTGATAATCGTTTATTGAAGTAGTATTTGGCAAATATACAATAACTCCCTGATCAGATTGATTTTCAACATAAAATTCTATATGATAACTATTTAATCCATCAATAAGTCCATGTTCAAATTTCTTTACTGAAACTTTTCCATATTCTCCATTATATACCGTTTGTTCTACATTATCCTTTGTTATATGGACTGCGTCTTCTTTCACTGAAGTCTCTTTTTTGGTTGAAACAACTTTTTGTTCTTCTTTTACAGAGGAGCTGTCAACAGATTGTTCTTCCGACCTAGCCAAACTATCATCTGTGTTCAGATTTTTCAAATCTAAATAATATGTCAACACGCCTCCCATTAATACAATTCCTGCAATAAGTGCAATTATCTTTTTATGATTTCCCTTAGAATCTTTTTGCGCCCTGAGTCTTCCCTTCTCAAATTCATAACCAACATCCTGCATATTCTCTGGAATCTGCGGTTTTATTTCAACTTCTATCTTAAATTTAGAATTACAAAACGGGCACTCCAATATAGAATCTGTTGAGATATCAGAAAGCTTCGCTCCACAATTCGGACACTGCAAATTTATTAGTTTCATCGTATTTTTCTCCTATGTATTTATAACCATATTCTACCACGTTCATCTGTATTATTCTATATACCTTTAAATAAAGTCAGCCCACAGTCAATGTACAGGCTCCATTGCTCAGTGCCACTTGAAAAATGCAAGTAAATAACTTATAATTATTTGGAAAGCAACCAACGGGTTTTCGCATGTCCGATGGTTGTCACCATAAACTTATAAACGTGGTTTATAAATTGCACACGGCTATCTCCTGTTGGTGTAGGAGGTAGCCAATTTTCTTTTCATCAGCTTCATGTATTCTATTCTGCGAGAATTTCTTCCAGGTAGGAATCCAACTCATCCAGCGTACATCCTGTTTCTATTCCGTTTTCTCGTTTTTCCTCAATCTCTGTCAGAATGTCCCGCAGTTCCATCATTTTTTTCTGTTCATCCATGTTTACACACTCCGTCATGTACTCTACAAATTGTACCATATCTGCCTTTGTTATTCTATATGCTGTTTGTATTCTTATAAAAATACAGTTACTATATAATATAATTACTTGAAAAAGGAGAAGCGATCAATGGATACTAATTTTGATACTTTTTTGCTATTATAAAAAAGCGAGGTGCTGATAATCCAACACTTCGCAATTTTGTGACATTATAAAATTTTACTGCGGAGGAATGTATTCCAGAATATCCTCTACCCGACAGTCCAATGCATGACAGATTCTTGACAGCACTGCCAAATCTACCCTGAGGATTTTTCCAGTGCAGTATTGATTTAACTGTGTCCTTTCAAGCTCTGCTCGGTGAATCAATTTATTTTTACTCATTCCACGTTGCTCCATGACTTCTGTCAGCCGTACAGCAATATATCCGTACTCGGCTATTGTCGATATTTACGTTTTTACTCGGTTATTGTCAAAATTGTAGGAAGGAGCTACAAGATGTATGCAAGAAATTTTTACGAATACTACAAATATTCAGATTTAGAACATTTTATACGTATAAACCCTGTTTCTAAACGCTGTGCTGTATCTATTGGTAACATCCTGTGTGAGTACTATACGGTTCCTCGGCTAATTACAGATAAGCAGCCGTGCGGATATACTGCATATACATCCCATACTATATATGACATTGACCATACCGGAGAGCTTGTCCGGGTTTCAGTTCGTGTACCGAAATATAAAGATATTGATGGAAAAATTCACATTTCTTTATGGGGTCTGACCCCGGAGTATTCTGAAATCCAGCGGCCATGAAAGCTTGATTTCCGCTGCCTTTTTTAAAACCTTAGCGACTGTGTTTCTGGATACACCGCAACTCTGTGCGATGTTCCTCTCACTGAATCCTAAGCTTTTCAAGCGTAGGATTTCACGATACTTGGTCATAACTTACGACCTCCTTTATCTGTATTCACACCAAAGGTGTGTATTTACAGTATAAAGGAAATATATGTAATAGAGCCCAATAAGGTGGCTCTGAATTACCGGAATATATGGCTCTCATTCTCCGGAATGGTGGCTCTCAAAGTCCGGACAGGTGGCTCTGAGAGTCCCGGAATAATCAATTCGACTTTTGGGGCATATTTAGTTCATTTTGCGTTTACAGTTTAGTACTCTTTCTTCAAGGCTCCTGAATGTTCTTCCACAAACTGTGCTATTACGTTCTCATATCCTTCCGGATCTTTTCTATAGTTCTCTGCATGATTAGCTCCATGAACCACATACAACTGTTTTTCACTGCTACAACTATCATAAAGTCTGTATGCCATAGATAGTGGTGCTTGTGTATCTCTGTCTCCGTGTATAATTAAGATTGGAATATCCGTCTGTGAAACAGCTTTGCAAGCGTCTGCCTTACTTATACAAAAGTGTCCCCATACGCTAGTTCCCATCTCAACAAAGAAGTCAAACATCCTTGTCGGGATATAATCCGGAAGGTGACTCTTGCAATTCACATCTATCATTTCCATTGTGGAAGTAAATCCACAATCATCAATAATCCCTCTCACTGATTTAGGTAATCCCAGATTGCTACTCATCATTGCAACTGAAGCACCCGTTGACACTCCCATAAAGAAAACCGACTTTTCTTCTCCAAAGCGTTCTACAGCCCAGTTCGCCCAAGCCTTGCAATCATATTGCTCTATAACGCCTAATGTTGAAAATTCGCCTTCACTTTCATCATGTGCACGCATGCTAACTAAAAGAAGATTCCAACCTTGATTTTTTGTAATTTTATAAGTCGGTTCTCCGCATACATATCCATTACTCCAAAGACCATGAAAGAATATAATCAAAGGTGCGTTCTTATCTCTTTCGTAATAGTGACCCACAAGATTTATTCCGTCTGAAGCCTTTATTGTAACAGTTTCATTCTTCTCTTTTCGTATATTATACGCATCCACAAGAAGGTTGTATATGTAGTCATCTGCTGTTCCCATGTTCAGCCATGACGTTTCCCTTCGTTCACATGCTTTTTGAAAAACAAATCGGCTTCCACAGAGAGACATCAGTATAACAATTACAAAAGTCGTAGCTATTCCGATTTTTATTCTTTTTTTCGTTTTCATGAAATTTAAAGGTCATTACTTGACCTGCTAGAGCCCAAAATACACTATGCCAATTTCTTCAAAATCCATCCAACAAGTTTCTGCTCACCACAATAATATGACAGGATTGACAAAGCGACCGTAATAAAGAGCTCTCTGCGCCCCTTTCCTTTTTCCATTTGTCGAGCAACTTCTTTATATGCAATATAATCGCTTTTACTTTTAAAACTTAAAAGTATCCTTCAGACCAAGCCACTTCTGATCCTTATCGCTCAAGTTCAGTGCCGTACCATCTTTCAGCGTATAGCCCTCTGCACTTGCACTGCCCTTGTATTCGCCCTTCAACTCCGGCCATTCAATGCCGATCTCCGGGTCATTCCAAGCCATACCGCCCTCGTCATTCGGATGCCAGAAGTCGTTGACTT
>ERZ857951.558-NODE-558-length-48469-cov-7.352047_pt1 | contig 48469 bp, 60 predicted proteins | sample MGYA00519759_ERZ857951 | MGnify/ENA primary metagenome ERZ857951 (study PRJEB31778, sample SAMEA3449377) | human gut metagenome | biome: human gut; feature: human-associated habitat; material: faeces | place: United Kingdom | collected 2010/2012 ...
CGTGCAGCAGTACGTGGTCGAGCGAGTCGCCGCGCATGAGCGCCGCCTTGATGAAGATGCGGAGATTATCGACGATTTTATCCTGCCCGGAGAAGGTTTCCAACTCCTGCGGGCGGATCTTGTTTTCGAATTCGAGATCGCTCTCGGTGTTGCGTACGATAGACATGACGCAAAGATAGCACATGCCGCGGCCAAAAACAAATTTATTTGCGGCGTGCCGGAAGGCCCGGTTTTGGCCTGAAAGGATGGGGTGTTGCGGGGTTTCCGCGGCAAGACAAAAAAATCCGGCCCGCAGAATCTGCGGGCCGGGGCGGTCATGTTTCGGGAGTGGCTACTTCTCCTTCGACATGTTGATCTGAAGATATATTACGCCGTTCTGACGGGTGTTCATGCGCAGGATGATGCCGTTCATGCCTTCGAGGTCCTCCTTGAACTGATCCAGCTTGAACGAGACGTAGCGGTCGTCGTAGCTGTATACTCCGCTGGTGTCGGTGCCGGCGTCGTGGCGCAGTTCGAGGTTGAGGTATCCCTCTTTCTTGTTGTCGGGGTCGATCTGCGTGAAGTCGTTGCGCACGAGCAGGAACTTATGCTTCGAGAGATCCGAAGCGTTGAAGCCGATTCCCACGTTGAGCCAGTTGCTGTTCATGCTGCCGCCGAAATAGCTGGTTTGTGCGTCGGGCAGTTCCTCCACCTCTTCCTGCGTGGTCACGATTCTGGTCTCTCCCGTGTAGATGTTCCTCACGTCGTAAAGCGCGATGTTGTAATCGTACCCTTCGACTCCCGTTTTCAGCAGGTTGAAGAAGATGATGACGCGCTGGTCGTCTTCGGGCTTGTAGCCGGCTACGCGCGATTTGTCGCTCGGATAGACGGTTTTGTCGTCGTCCAGCACGAAGTAGTAGTCGTTGCTGAGCGTCTCTGCCGAGGCGAATGCCCAGCTGCTCGCGTAATCTCCGTCCGAATCGTTGCAGGAGGAGAAGAATACTGCGGTCAGGACCGCAAGCGTGATAAATCCGAATCTTTTCATATTTTTATACTATTTTTGTATTATCTTTCATGTCAGTAAACGTATTCTGGAGGATAATACTGCATGCGGATTAAAATTTTTTTTGATCCCGTGCAGTCTTTTGGTCTTTATACCATTTATAAGAGTGAACGCAAATATGGAAATGGAGGAACAGATACTGGCCGAGGGGTGCAGAGAGGGGGAAGATACGGCCCGGCGTGAGCTGTACGACCGCTATGCAGCCCGTTTGCTGGCCGTCTGTCTCCGTTATTCGGGCGACCGGGCTACCGCCGAGGACCTCATGCACGATGCGTTCCTGAAGATATACGGGGCTTTCGACCGATTCTCCTACCGCGGACCCGGTTCGCTGCGCGCATGGATGGAGCGTATTGCGGTGAATGTGGCGCTCGAATGGCTCCGGAACCGGAATAAACTCAACTTCAGGACGCTCGACGAAGGCCGGGCGCTTCCCGACGTTCCCGAACCCGATCCGTCGGAGGTGGCGCGTATTCCGCGCGACGTGCTGATGGAGTTCGTGGGCGAGCTGCCCGACGGTTACCGTACGGTGTTCAACCTTTACTGCATCGAGGGGTATTCGCACCGCGATATCGCGCAGATGCTAGGGATCAACGAAAAAAGTTCCTCGTCGCAGTTGTTCCGGGCGCGGACGCTGCTGGCCCGCAGGATTGCGGCGTATATGGAGACACATTAGATTATGAAACAAAATAAAGACTGGACAGATGTAATGCGGAGCGCGCTCCGGGACGCCGAGGTAACACCCCCGGCCGACGGATGGGCGCGTCTGGAGCGGGAGCTGAAAACTCCGGCGCCCCGGATTTCCGTATTGCGCAGATATTGGCCGCGGATTGCTGCCGCTGCTGCTGCCGTGCTGATTTTTGTCGGAGGCGGGGAACTGCTGCTGCATGAAAATCGTAGTTTGGGGGATAAAGGGTTTGTTATCGCATCGGCAACAGACGGCGGCAGTTCCGCCGCGGACAATCGGACATATCCGGCCGGGGGGATCGGAACGCTCGAAGAGTCGCTTCGGGCCGTTGTGCCGTCGCAGGAGGCGGTGCGGGCCGAGTCGCTTCCGGGCCGAGAGACCCAAACCCGGCAGGCGGTGCGGGCGGCGTATCCTGCGACTGCCGTTGCGCGGAACGCTGCGCCGGCGGTCGTGGCGGTTGATGTGACGGACTCCCGGCCGCAACCCGTTCCGGAGAATGAAGCTGCCGCAACTTTGCGGTCGGAAGAAACGATCGCGCAGAAACAGGCCGCCGCAGAGACTTCCGGCGTGCAGGAACGGACGGCTCCGAAAGAAAACGCTGCATCGGCGAGGACCTATCCGAGCACCACTTCTTATTACGGCGACCAGATCGCCTTCGAGCAGCCGAAATCCCGCAGGCGGACTTCCGTGTCGCTCTTTGCGGCAGGCAGCGTGACGGGCGGGGGAACCGTGTCGGCGGGGCCCGGCCCCGGCATGATGATGTCCGACGCTCCGGTAGGCGGCGGCGCCGGCACGATGGCCCAGCTGAAATACAATTACGACGATTATTCCTTCAAACATCACCAGCCGCTCAGTTTCGGACTCTCGGTGCGCAAGGAATTCGCGCACGGTCTGTCGCTCGAAAGCGGCGTCAATTACACGCTGCTCTGGGCCGACGTCCGCATGAAGTCCAGCCGGCAGGATATCAGTCAGAAACTCCATTTTATCGGCGTGCCGCTGCGTATGAACTGGCAGTTTCTGGATACGGGGCGCTTCTCGCTGTATGCAGGCGCCGGCGGTATGATCGAGAAGTGCGTCTCCGCAAAATTCGGTTCGAGGGCGATGGACGAGCCGGGCGTGCAATGGTCCGTGCTGGGCGCCGCGGGCGCGCAGTACGATCTGGGCGGGCTTGTCGGGCTTTATTTCGAGCCTGAAGTCTCCTATTATTTCACGGAAACCGATCTGCGGACCTCGCGTACCGACTCGCCGCTGTCGCTTACCTTGCGGCTGGGCGTGCGTCTTTCCTTCTGACAATCCCTCTGAAACAAGCTTTTGCAGTGCCTTTCGGGCACGAAATACGACCGGAAAAGTCCGTATCTTCTGTTGCGCGGACTTTTTTCGGTCGTGTCTGAATATGCTATTAAAAAGCTTAATTGTGCTATTTTCTATTGTCTAATGGAAATTTGTTATTATTTTTGTTGAATAATAGATTGTGACTGGAGTTGAACAAAAAACACAAGTGCTTGAATCTCTGCACTTGTGCTTTGTAGTCCCGACGGGACTAAAGGAAATGTTATCTTATGAAATCATTGAGATAACATAGAGTAACAAAATCTGCTCTCAATACTATAGAATGGCGTTTTTGTTGATGGCATGAAACGACCGAAATATCATCAGATAAAACCTAAGTCGCCAAAAAGTCGCCAAAAATTCTTGAAGTTATATATGGTTAGTTATATTTGCATTTGTGCAAATGTAACTAATTATGGCGACAATCTACTACTCCCTCTCGGCTAAGGAAAATTCATGCGGTTTACACGAGGTGTTGATTCGGTTCACTCATGGCCGTTTCAACCAACGAGCTAAGACCGGCATATATGTTCTGCCTGAATATTGGAATGAGAAGACGCAATCAATCTTGATTCCACGCTATAGGATGATGTCGCCATCCCGGCAGGATATTGTCGAACGAGCAAACGAGGCCCATGCTAAATTATCTGCATTAACCTCTTTTGTCATGCAATCTTTTATCGATGCCGGGGCGGGAAAGATGGGATTGCCTGCGAGCTGGCTCCGTGATGTTATTACACCCTATTCGGTGGGTATGTCTCAGGATAAGGATATATGGGCTTATTTCGAAAGCTATATCTCGAAAAAGAACTTTTCCGAGCGTCGCATAATGGCATTTAACGTGCTCATACGAGTACTCAAGCGTTACGAATTATATAAGAGGATTTCAGATCGAAATTTCACACTCTCCCTCTTGACATTCACTCCTGAAATGTTGGATGACTTTGAGGACTTTTATCGCAGAGAATATGAGATATGCGAGGATTATCCACATATATATACGTTGGTCCCGGATTCCAGAATGCCGCAACAGCGCGGGCATAATACTGTTGTCAGCAAAATGATCTTGTTGCGCGCCTTTTTAAATTGGGCCGCAAATAATGATCTTATCCCATCCAATCCCTTCCGTAAGAAAGAGATAAAGCAGGCTGTCTATGGAACGCCTATTTATATTACAATTGCCGAACGGAACAAGCTGTATAATACAAATCTATCCCGACATCATAAGTTGGCTGTTCAGCGAGATATATTTATATTTCAGTGCTTGATTGGATGTAGGGTAGGGGATTTGCTTGGATTGAAGCGCAATAATGTAGTAAAGGGGGCTGTGGAGTATATTCCGCGTAAGACCAAAGAAGGACATCCGGTAACGGTGCGTGTGCCTCTGAACAATATTGCTCAGGATATCATAAAAAAGTATGAATCATCCGAGCATGAGATGTTGTTGCCGTTCATTTCAGAGCAGAAATATAATGAAGCGATTAAAAAATGCTTCCTTGCTGCGGGCCTTAAACGGATGGTAAATGTACTCAATCCGATCACTCGCGAACCCGAACAGAAGCCGCTTTATCAAATAGCCTCCTCTCATATGGCTCGCCGAACTTTCATCGGCAACCTGTATAAGAAAGTCAAGGACCCGAACCTTGTAGGGTCCTTATCTGGGCATACTGAAGGCAGTAAGGCATTTGCCCGCTATAGGGACATAGACGAAGAGATGAAGACCGATCTTGTAAAACTTCTTGAATAGTTAAATCGTATCCATCAACTTGCATATGACTGCGGCGAATAAGGGTGCTGAGCATTCGCTTACTTCAAGCATCGCCAGCCAGTATTTCATGTTGTCATCTTCCATGTTTATCACATTTGCAGCAGGTGAATCGGTGTATATCCGACCATAGAGCGGTATTTATGTCGCCGGTCAGATATGCGACCTCTTCGCCGGCCATATCCATACTATGTGTCGAAGCAATATCATCGACCAGATGTCTTAGTTCGTGTTCAAAAGAGTTCAGGAACTCGGCCGGCGATGACGCCAGCCCCACGATCATCACCGTGCGCCTAAGTTTTTTGTTGGAATAGGTGAAACCGGTGTCCATATCGCACTTCAGCAGATTGTTGCGGATATGATCCATTAATTCATATGGACATTGTATATCGTTAAGGGACTTGATTATAGAGTCTGTATGATAGCATGTGACGGCGAAATACACCCTCACTTTCCAGTCATAGGCATCTATATTCAAATCCCTTATTTTCATTGCTCACCTTTCCGTTCTCCGTATTTGCGCCAATTGCGCGCCAGTTGTCTCCGTTGCTTGCGGTTGAAGCGTTTGTTGTCCAGCACGTCGTTTACGGCTGTAGCCAACTCCTGATACTTGTCGCCCGGAAGATTACGGACGAGCGCTGCGATATTTTTCATCGATTTCACCTTTTTCGTTTGTGAATTCGCTTAGCTGTGGCATATCTTCCATGACCTACATCATTTCTTCCCAAGGTATGGGAGTTCCGGAGCCAATAGTGTCGGCGTAGTAGCGAGTGAAAGGCATTCCGTCGTATGCGTCTTCATCGTCGATGAAGTCTTTGATGAACATGGCGAGATACTGCTGATTAGGGATCGACGACCCGAAATAATCAGAAATTGCCATGTTGCATACGTATACGCAGTCGTATCCCTTGTCTTTTTTAAGTTCGATGCCGTACTGCTTCAATAGGGCATCAACCTTCTCTTTGGTGTAGGGTTCGATCTTTTTGCCGTTTCGATCCCGCATATGGGATACGGCGAATTCGCACATCTTCTTTGAAAAGTGCCATCCGTAATTTGCGAGATACTCCCGGAATCCTGCCGGAAAGTTATCATATGTATCTAATCTGTTCATATCAGTCTGAATTAAAAAGGAGGGAGCCTGCGGCCCCCTCCCGCCGGTTTAACGCCTGCGATAACGCGAGTATCGACCCGTACCCTTGACGCCACGGCGCTCGCCGTATCCGTCACCGTCGTAGCCATCCATCTCCCCGCCATAGTCCCGGCGTTCGCCGTAACCTCCGCGCTCACCGTAGCCCCCGCGGCCTTCACGCCGGCCTTCCTCGAAGCCTTCCTCGTAAGCGCGCTGAAGCTCCCGCTCCATCTCCTCTTCGTGGCCGTCATATCCGCCTCGGCCTTCACCTATGATTCTCCAACCCATAGTTACTTAGTTTTTGCAGGTGCTTCAGTCTTGACAAGGCTCCTCAGTTCTTCCGCCGTCGGTATTTTGCTTATGCGCTCGTTCATATCAGCTATCATCCTGCGTAATTCCCGATTTTCGGACTCAAGTTCTTTCGTGCGCGCAGCTTCGGGGTCGAGCTGCATCAGGATCGAGTCGTAAATCTCCAGATTGGCTTTGTGCTTTTCGTAGGATTCTACGATGTCGCGGCTCATCTGCTGCGCCTCCATGATTGTAGGCTTCAGCCCGTCGCGTGTTGTCGCTACGGTGAGTCCGTCTTTCGAAACGATGTCCGCCAGCATGGGGACGCCCCACGGCTCGTTGCCCTCTATCGAGATATTGATGAACTGCTGCATCGGCGAGAACTGCCCCGGTTTCTGGGGCGGAATGTACGGGGCCGACACATCTTTTACATTCGCTGTATAAAACTTTGGCTGCTCGCGATTGTCGAAGACGTAGACTAAGGAGCCTTTTTTCAAGTTCTGAAACATCTTGGTTAATGATTTGTGAAAGTCAGGGGAGAAGGGATGCTCCTCCCCGTCCTTTCGGTTTTACTTTGATTTTGCCGCCGCCGGCGCTGCGTCGCTGTCCGCTTGCGCAGTACCTGCCGTAGACTTCACACCCAGCAGCCGGAATGTTCCGGCGCATTTGTTGAAATACACGAGGTGCTCGGTGTAGGCGCTTGCTTCGCCGCCTGCCGTCGGATTCGTGATGTCGCTGCCGATGGTCTGCGTTCCCTTGTTATCCACAACCGGCACTTTCGTGGTCCCGATAATGGTGTTGGGGGAAATTACCGTACTCCTTGCCGGCCCGGAGGTCGGGACAACGACATTCACGGCATAAGCACTCTCCTCCGTTGTGACCGGATGGCGAACCTTCCATAGAAGGATGCCCTCTTCGGGCAAAGCCCTCCATGCGCAGGGATTGAACCCGTAATCTACGGTTTCGGTCTCCGCCGAAGCCTTTCCGGTCGTGGTGAGCGTAAATATGCCTCCGATGTCGAGACGGGGCACAAACGTCCCTCGCGGTACGACGACCTTTATGTCAGCTTGGAAAGGATACATACTTGCCTCCTTTCTTGCTAAAATAAGGCGTTTGCACACGCAGGAGCCGCCGCCACGGCAACCGTGGGTGTATTGCAGCAGTTAGGATTCTGCACGATGTATGCAGGAACCGGGCAGGGCGGACGCAGCTGGCTGACGATGTTGGCCGTCTGGGCCTGTTGCGAAGCTGCCAGTGCGAGGTTGCTGTTCTCCTGCCGCAGCGTGTCGATCTTGTTCTGCATCTCACGCATTTCGAGCTGGCAGAAGCGGTCGTTAATGATCTGCGTCTGCGCGTCGATCTTAGCGCCGAGGATGTTGAACTGCGTGCTTGCCGATGACTGGAGTACGTTGGTCTGGTTGATCGTTGCGAGCTGATTTTCGTAGCCCATCTTCACGATGTCCTGACGGACGTTGCAGCAGCATTCGGCGATCTGATTGCCGATCTGACAACCCATCGACTGCACGGCATTGATGATTTGCTGGCTTGACATCCCCAGCGTGCTCTGGATGTTGCACAGCGTAGACTGAATCTGCTGCGTCGAGCAGTTGAGCGACGATGCCAGCTGAGTGATGGCCGTGCCGTTTCCTTGAATTGCGTTCATGAGAAGTTCGCGTCCGGCGTCACCGTTGAGCTGCGCAGGCAGACCGTTCGCGCCGTTGCCTCCGAATCCGAAGCCGTTACCGCCCCAGCAGAAGAAGAGCAGGATGATCCAGATCCACCAGCACCCGTCGCCGCCCCACGAACCGCGGTTGTTGTTACCGTTCATGAGTGCCGCTACGAGGTTGGGGTCCATGCCCTTGTTGCTCATCATGGACGAGACGAGAGCTGCGATGTCAAGGCCGCCACCCGTGCCGCCTCCATCGAAAATATAAGTTTTATCCGAACCCATTTTAAAAGATTATTGAATGATTGCCGCCCCCGTTAAGGCCGGGCGTTCACCTGTTGCAACAATGCAAAGGTGGCCGAAGGCGGCAGGCATATCAATTAGATGGGACGGAGATCGTAGGCAGTCTTTTCGCAATTAGTTCGCACTGAATTTCGAATATGGGATGACTGTACCGTTTCCGCTCGTCGAATTTCGAGATCATCTTCTCGACGGCTCGACGAGAGAAGCGCATCATGCGCGCTATGTCTGTAATATACATCCCTTTTTCGTGGCAGAAGTGCACCAGCATATAGCGGGCATCAACCACATCTTGATATTTATCCTTCGAAAGGATTTGTTCTTTGGTTATTTCGGTCTCAAATGCAACGCATTCGAGTATTTCTGCAAAAAGCTCTGATTTACGCATACGTTTCCCCGATAATTATTGTATATTTGTTATACCCCTGTATAAAAAGTTCCACCCCAACGAAGGAATAGTCCTCGGCATTGGGGTGGAAACACTTATGTATACAGGGGTGTATGCTATAATGTCGGGGACTTTTTTATGCCCGTCCCTCAAGGCTCTACATCATATGAACCGGCGCGCCATCGTCAATATATTTTTACGGAATACGAATACAACTACGCCAAGGACGAGCCAAAAGCCGCGCATCTTTGTCTGTTGCCACCATGTCAGTCGGCGCTCCACCTCGACGATTTTTGTGTCGGTCCTGTCTTTATAGACAATGCTGTCCCGATATATCACTTCTTTTTCAAACGGTACCGGAATATCCTGCGGCTTGTTCTCCAGCGAGTGGCCCAGCGAACCGTCGTTGTTTATCCATGCATCCGAAACAGCTAAGGGCGTCTCCAGATGACTTGAAGTATCTCTGACTACTTGGCGCTTGCTGTATGGAGGTATCTGAAATTGAAGCGTATCCTTGATGTATATTTTATGGATGCGTGTTTCGATGCTGATGCTATCCTTTGTACTTGTTGCTAAATGCTTGCATGGACAGCATCCTGCCAGTATACAAGCGAATGTTACGATAACACACTTCATGGCTTGTGTTGTTGAAATAGTTCCCAACCTTTATTGACATCGTCTATAACAGCAGCGACTCCATTTTCCACGCGCGACATTGCGGCTACCACCGGGACCATGATATCCTTATTGGTTGTTGTAATCTTTACGTCGGGCCAGACTCCTGAAGAGTCTGCTACGGCTTTAATGTAGTTATCCGTATGATTCTCAATGGGCGGTGCGTAGCGACTTATCATATCACGCAGCGTATTGCATCCGTGCTTCAGCTGGTAGGTGTGGAGTAATACGAACATGGCGCGGTACCCCCATGCCATTGTCTTGAATTGTTTGAAGGCGCTATCCGTGGATGGAATTTCCCCCAAATATTTGATTTTGGACAGTCTGATATTACCGGGATTGTTATTGCGTAATCCTCTGCTCATTGCTTTGTATTTTTATGGTTTCGATAATTCTCCAGATATGGGAGGTTTTTAATAACCTCGAAGGACAAGACATAATACAGGAAGTCGAACAACTTGCTCTTTGGGAAAATCCGCGTCAGGTTCTTCAGTGTATTGACTCCGTAAAAGTAAATAAGAGCATATACGATGATAGATATTGCTGACATAGCCCCTTCGTGGTTATCGATCTTATCTCCGATAATCAATACAAAGGCGATGAGACCGGATATAACCATACCTTCTAAAATGCAGTTGAAAGCCTTTTTGAAGGCGAATCCTTCATGTTGCTTAAATACGCCCGCCGATACTCCGGCAACGAAATTAATGGCGAATACCAGCATGCAGGCGATAAGTATGTCGTGTATCGGGGCGATTGTGCCGAATATCGAGGCGAAGATACAGCCAAAGAGTTCCCGAAATTTGTCCATGATAAAATAGCCTTATTCTCCGTTTTTAAGTCTCTGTTCTTCTTCCGCGGCCAGCTCTTCGGCCCGCTTGGCTTTAAGCCGGGCAAGCGTCTGTTCGTTCTTGTTGTATTCCGCGTTGGCGGCTTCGTACTGCGCATAGTCTTCCGGATAGGTATACTCGAAAGAGATACCTTGCTTGAAACATTTGATCGCCCGGTCGTCGGACTGGGCCATGATCGCCCGCAGCTCCAGCTGCCGCGATTCGAGGTTGTCGATTTGATGTTGTGTTTCCATGATTCTAAATTTCGGATACGGGGCGGACATACGCCTTAACTGCTTTGTACTGCGAACCTATATAACCCGCCAAGCCTTCGTATACGAAAGATGAATTAGCGCTATACTCGCATGAGGTTTTAATAGAATACCCACCTCCATAGCAGGTTGCCTTACCGAGCTGGGTTAGTGAGAGGTTTACGGGGTCTTTTGCGACATCCGTAGCAGTCAGTACCCGGTCTCGCATAAGTATATATGCTTCTTCGACCGACGGCAGCCACCATGCTCCGGCCTCCAGTGAGGTAGTAGCCCCCTCGACCGTGATGCCGTAGCCGAGCGCGGCCGCTGCGGCCGGATAACGGAGGACGCTCTCGCCGTGAATGTTAACGAACCGTAGCCCGCCGATCTTCGCAGTATTCATCCTGCCGTCGCGCAGCATTGTACCATAGGCAGATGGATATTCGGCCAAGTGCTCCCCGAACAAATAATCTCGGTATGTCGCATAGGCGGCGACCAATTCCGGGTTGGCCTCTTCCGTAAAGGCACTTTCCCGGATAATTATCGAACTGCCCGGAACGATGTTTGTCGCGTCGCGGCCATTTATAGAGTAATATTGCAGGAATCTTTCGGGATTGCAGCCCGCAAACGATACATTGACGCCGTTTTTGCATCGTATATAATCGTTGGTTTCCTCTATTAGTACCCCTGTCAACGTTGTTTGATAGTCCACGTCTTCCGGCGGCCTTGTGATTTGGCAACCGCTTACGACGCCAATAGTCGAAAAGACGGGCGACCACGTATTCGAAGACATGATGATACGCGAATTTGCCTCGTCAACACTCGATGTCCAGTCGTAATCCTTGATTTGCCCGGTCACGAATGAGTTGATTTGAGCATGAATATCCGAAAGCTCCGCACCTGCGTTCCATGTTAAGGGCAGGTCGATTTTGTAAATTCCGGTTCCAAATGTAAGAACCGCGGTTCCGCCCGCCGCGAGGTCGAAACCCGACAGGGCCACTTCGTAAGGGGCCGCCCATTGAATACTCATCGACCCGTTATATGTCGCATTATCCAGCGACACGATCCGCACCTTATCGCCCCGGCGTCCGTAGACCACGCCTGCGGGAACCAGTGCGGAAGGCATCTTTTCAGCGACGAGCGTAGCGCCCTTGATGAATTTCAACACCCCGTCCGTCTTGTCGAACACGACGAGGTCCCCGACCCCGGCGGCGTCCTTGCCCACGACGACATTCACGCCGTCATAGATCACCTCGCCGTTCTCTTCGACGTACGATACTGCCGACTGGGTTTTAAGCCGGGAATCATCCGCTTCGTAGGCGGCTCTGTTCGTGTATTTGTTTACCTGAGACATCGTATCAGTTGTTTTTCCAGTCCGAAACGGCGTTATTGCCGACCGAATGGTAGACCGCATTGTTCTTGGTGTCGATATAGAACTGTCCGGCCCGGTCGGGAGCCTTCGCCGGAGCGCCCTCGCCCGTAACGACGATGTTGTTGCCGTCCCAGACGCCCAATTTCTTGACCTGCAGTTCCGGGATTAGGACATCGCCCGAAAGCATCCTTACAAGCAGCGATTCGAGCTGCGCGACGCGCTCCTCCAGCGTGCAGTCCGAATGAGCTACTACCTCAAATGAGGTTTTTCTCAACTCTGGATCAATTTCTTTGGCAGTAACGAACTCGGAGTCATTCTCCAGTTCGGATACTTTCGTAGGAATCTCCGTGCGGTTGGCTTTCCCTTCAATTACTTCCTGCAAGTCCAGCGTAAGTTTATCCCACGATACGGTGTTATTGAGGAGCGTAGCCCGAATCTCGGAACCGTCCACAGTAATCTGTATTTCCGGACCAATGGACCCGGCGTATGCTTTCACGAAGTCCGAAACGGGGATCGACGAAATAGATCCATCGGCATTTATGAACTCAATGGCTCTTGTTTCTTTGTTATACTCAAGTCCCATCTGCTCAATGGGAAGGTCAACGATCAATTTAGCGCCCGCAATCGTTGTGAAGGTAAGCTCGTAGGTCTCGCCGTTGAACTCCGGTAGACCGACGCAGGTGTTCAGAATCTCCCTGATATTGGGATGGGCGGTGGGTGAGGTGTTATGCTGCTCTATCTGCCCGCTGACATCTGGCGTGGGGATGGCGTCAATGGCATCATCCGTGTATTTTTGTGCTGATTGAAGAGTAGTCGCGTCGCCGTCGGATATTGCCTTTCCCACTTCTTTCTCGAACTCAATAAGTCCTGTTGCAATCTCTGATTTTGTCTCTTCTATACGTTCATCCGTGTGGGAGCTGGCAGCGGAAAGTGTTTCTTCAGCTGCGTCGGCTACTTCCTCTTTGGACGCCTTTTCAGATAACTGCGCTCGTACTTCCGTGTCGTCGTAATTCGAAAGTCCGTCCAGCTTCTCCTTATCGTCGTCTGTATAGTCGTTTGAGGACAGACCCTTCCCTTCTTCTTTGTCTACCTTGCCGGCAAGGGCTTCATTAATATCCCCGATCTTATCTACGGCTTCATTGGCAGCTTTTGCGGCTTCATTGGCGGCATCGGCGGCATCTATGGGAGCATTTGCATACTCTTCCTCGGATATTTCTGCATCGGGATTGTGCTTCTTGTAAAGGTCATAGGCACTTGGTCCGGGGAGGCCTACGATCAAGTCCGAAGAATCCAGATTGACAGTTTCCGTGGTCATATTGTTGTCGTTGCCGCCCTCCATACATGTAGTAGGCACCAACTCAAACGCATCGCAATAATCGACGGCTGTTTGTCCGCTCTTATCTTTATTTTCCCACATGGTAAGCCGGTATGCGCCCAGCTGCTTTTGCATATTGCCTGAAATAGTGAATACGGCAATGTTCCCCTGAGGCTCGAAATGCAAAGGGGTTTCCATGCAGGAGGGAAGATGAAGGACCAGATGCAGATCGCGGCCTTCAAGTGTGACTTGCTCGCCATTGGTCGATATCGGCCAATGGATTTCGATGTCTTTACCTATACGAATACGCTTCACTTGCTGTTTTTTTTATTTGTAGTCCGCGGGAGATATTACGTCCTCGATCTTCAGGTCAAGTTTGCTCAATACAGCATCGATAAGAGGTGCAGATCCTAATGTTGCGACAAGACGCCCCAATTCGCGAGCTTCTGCCTCGGTAAGTTCTATTTCACCTTCCGATTCATATACTTTATGAGCGAGTACATGGCCGACAAAACCATAGGCATTTGCATATATGAGATTTGCAAGCTGCTCGCGCACATCGTGAACAGTGCATATTTTCTTTTGCATATCTGCAAAAATCTCAAGCCGTTGTAAGTTAATTTTACTCATAATTTTTGGTCGTTAAAATTGCATTATGCCGTCTACTTCTCTCCCTCTATTTGAACATCACCCAGCATCCTACACTCGCGCAGTAGATCAGATTACGGGATTCTCGGTCAGTCCATGAGTCTGAGTTAACCCATGCTCCTTGAGTATGTATCGCAATCTGCTTCCCGTTTCCGTTCAGTTGTACGCCTTTGGTTCCTATGTTTCGGATATAATAAAGTTGACCGTCTTGTGGATTGTAAGGGAGTGTGATAGTGCGCTTCCCGCCATCGCTATCCACCGTCACAAAACAATCCATATAGTCAAGGGTTACATCTGAAGATATTTTGCGATTATACAGTCTAAGGCCTGCAGTTATTCCCATCGGCATACAAAGGGCATAATTCCCATCATTCAATTGGGGAACGCTTGATGGCATAGGACCAGCTCCAAGCATTAAAGCTATATTGCTACTCCATGAAGGTCTTGATAAAGATGTTGATTGGGCATATATTGATGCAGAAATATTGTATGATCCGTTTTTACTAAGTGGCCAACCCCCGTATTCCGTTGTTGGGGACATAACTACTCTATCATCAATAGATCCATTAATAGAGCCTCTTGATGTTATAAATCCGGATTGTAATACATACGTATGTCTTTGGGTGAAATCTCCCGACTGTCCATTGATAATATTGCGTTGAGAATCATCAAAGGTATGACATTCTAATGTCGCATCTATAAGAGGATTGGAGGGACTTCTTAAAGTAAATCCGCCTATTTTTCCTTCTTTAGCTTCTATTGTACCCGTTATATTCGCCTTCGTTGCTGTAAACGAACCGTCCTTAGCGACTCGGAAAGGCGCGTTGTCCGGTGTGTTGCTGCCGACAAACAGAGGGATATCGCCGCCTACGAGTCCTGCGATGATGGTATTTTCGGAAATATCCGTTTTGGAGTTGTGGACTACGAACTCCATACCTTGCAGGAAGTTGATGACGGCGTTCTCGGCAAACAGCAGAGGCGTATATATGGGCACCATGTCGTTGAGCTGTTGCCAATATGTCGATGTGGTTCCCCCGGATGGTTTATTCGAGTTCGATGAAGTATGAGTCTGACGGCATTGGAATTTCAGTTGTTGGTTATTCTCATATACAGTCACTATGTCGATGTAGCGCAGGCCATCTGATTCTAAATCAGCGTCGTTGCGATATTCTACACCCGAAACCCATTCCGTTAGGCGGATAATGCAACCCTGATATCCGGGGTCTCCTTTATCTCCCGGCTTGCCATCTTCTCCGCTTATGCGTACAGGGGTGGACCATCCATTCGCGGGATCGACAAAATTATTGTTTGCGTCTATTTGGGCCTCTGTCATCCACAAATATTCGCCGGAGGAAAGCGACGGAGGAGTGTCGTACCATCCCGCGGGATTGAGATCGGTTTTTGTCAATGCCGGTGACGAGGTGGTGCTGTTGTTCTTGGCGTATTTGAATTTTGGATGTGGGCCGGGTTGACCATCTTCGCCCGTTACCCGAATTGGATCGGACCAAACACCGGCCATACCGGTTGTGCTGTCTATGGTCGCTTTCGACATCCACCAAGTTCCGTTACCCGCAGGTGCATCGAGCCATCCCGAAGGGATCGGATTTGTAGAGTTTGGTGCATCCGGTTTTTCGTTGCTTTCTTTGAAGACGTATGATGTCCAATCGCCGGGTCTCCCGTCGGTTCCGTCGAAAGAGTACTTGGCCCACAATGCAGGTGTAGAGAAAGCGCTCCACTCTCCATTTACCTTGATGCGCTTGGATACCCATTCGTATTGGTAAATGTCGTCTACGCCCATAGGATCATCCGTCCACGGCGCAGGCGGATTGTCATATTCTGCATTGGTCGGAACACTCGGTATCGCATCCGGATTGTCCGTCTCTGTGCGGGTAAAAATGTATTCTACACCTTCTCCGTCCACTCCATCCTCACCGTTAAAGGAGTATTTAGCCCATAGTGAGGGCGCCGAGAAGTCGCCCCAGTGTCCGTTGATCTTTATGCGCTTGCAAGTCCACTCGAAAGGATGAGTATTGTCAGGCCCTTCAGCATCGTCAGTCCAGCCATCAGGTAAATAGTCGTCTTCGTCTTGAGATGTCGGCGTAGCTGGTGCTGTTTCCGAAGTCGTGCGGGTAAATATCCATTCATAGTCTGTTCCATCAACGCCGGGTCTCCCGTCGGTTCCGGGCCGGCCGTCGGTACCGCTTATTCGCGCCGGATCAGACCAAGATTCAACAACGTTGTCGATTGTGGACCCGAAAGACACCCACAAAGGGATAGTCTTGGCTGTATTATATACAATACGGAATAAGCCGTAGTCGCCATAGGCATCGTTGGATGAGTCTTTTGAATATATTACATTGACAAAATGGCGTCCTGCACTTGGGGCCGTGATGACAACAGTTGCGGATATGCCATTTCCGGACACTTTTGCTTCATAAGTACTACTGCTGGCTGGGTTAACATTCTGAACATTTATTTTACCAACAGTCAAAAAGTCGTATCCATTTTCTGAATAGGCTGTGATGTCCAATACCAATGTATCACCGGCGCCGAGAGCATTGAATTGTATTTTGCACGACGCTGTGGAATTATCACCCTTACCTGCAAGTTTGTAAAATGCGCCGTCTTGGGCAACATCCCCTTTATTATCCGCATCGATTATAATGTCGGTTACGTCGGTTGATGCGCCTGAATCTCCGCCTTCGGGGTATTCGAGACTCCACCCGTCAGGAGGAATAGTAGTGCCGGTCGGAAGTGCCGGTTTTTCATTTTGCTGCTTGTAAACAGGAACTACAGAAGACAGTGGTACATGCATAAGAAGGACCCACGCTTCGGATGATGTAGATGGCTCAGATTTTGTCCCATCGACAAGACAGCGCCACTTGGCGTTATTGTGATATACCTCGTCGTTTTTATTGTATGTCTCCGACGCGAGCCACTTTCCTCGGTCGTTGATTGTCGGTATTTCTTCCCCGCCGGGCGTGAATTGATGGATGACGCCCGACATGTAGATGTTATTGAGGTAGGCCGAATAGCCTTTCATATCTATCCCGAATACGGACAGATTGGACAGGTCGCCGTATTGAGCTGCGATGTTAGACGATATGAATTCCCAGTCGGATACCTCCTTCATATAACGCTGGTATGTCCTTGTCTCGTAGCGCGATGTCTGCCGGGCTTCATTCGAGAAGGAGCCATACCCGACAAATGTCATCGAGGGAGCAGGGTGGTATTGCTTCGGGTAAGCTGCAGAGACTGGGCGAAGTTGGTATTTGAATGTCTTATAGGTCGTGGTGTCCAACTCTTCGGTAATGCGGAAATAGCACGTTGCGAAGCCGGCAAAGCGTCTATTGCCTTTGCTGTCATCGTAATCTTCCGTTGCATTATCCGAGGATTCGGAGCTGTGGAAGATACCCATGCAAATATCACCGACCCGCGGACTTCCTATTTCGCCTTCTTCGAGTTTGAGCGTGATGGTCTTGGCTTCGGTATCGACGCTCTCGATGATCCCGGCGCTTGGAGCAAACCATGTGTCGCCCATTGTAATATCGACCCGATTGTATCTCAGTTCAGGAACTTCAAGGAATCCCCGCAGCTTGAGGCTTTGCATTTCGGCATTCCCTTTCTTGTCGATAAGTCCGCCGATGCCGGTAATTCCTGTTGCGTAATCGCCGAACTGCGCCCCGTCCTCGAAGGTCATTTTGCCTTTGAAGGTATCCGGGAATTGCTTGTTTGCAAACTGCCACAAGGCGCGTTTGGCCGAATAAGCATTATAATCTTCGGCCGCAGTAGAATCGTACCGGGTGATAAGATATATTGCCGCCCCCGATTCGGTTACGCCTATACGCTGCGAATACAGAGTAGCCTTGACATCCGATTCGATATTTCCTATGCGGGAGTAAGGAGTGTTGTCGCCGATTGTGTACGTGGCGATATATTCGTTGTAGAGTTTCTTTTCGTAGCCCTGAATTCGGGACAGACGTCCGTCTAAACCAAATCGAGGATCGACAAGAAGCACGGCTTGTCCTGCGTTGTAATTCTTGTCGTTTACCGTGCAGTATACCGGATTGGTCTCGCAGGTATATACATCGGTGTCGCTGCTGTTCTTTGCGGCGTATGCTTGTCCGGCCTTCAAAAGCTCCTCTTCGGCCTCCTCGATTCGTTGCTGGGGAAGTTTTACACCCGTGAGTACAAATGTATCTCCCGGTTCGGGATGCATATTTTCACGGGGAGTTATGAGATGACTATCTCCCGATGTTTCAACTTGGGCAATGATTTCGAATTTTTTGTCAAAACCATCTTCGGGTTTCCATGTTTCGGGCTTATAATTAATACTCAAATCAAAACTCCACCCGTCAAGACTTCCGCTGGTGAACGTGGCTCCCAGCGTTTCGCCTTCGATCACGTCGGACGGTAGGAACGGCGTGTCCTTGCAGTACATGACGTATGCTTTGTCTGTTTGTCCTTCTATGATTTCCCGATCAACGGTTTCGATGCTGGTGACCGTCTCCGTGTTCTTGGGATAGATATCATCGAAGAAAACGACCTGCTCGACAATAGCGCTTTTGTCAAGGTTGGGAATGGCGTCAATGTATCTCTGGCCGTTGGGCAGCCGGAGTCGTATTTCTGAAACATGGTTGGTCTCCCCGCCTTGCGGTGCCTGACCATAATCGCTGGTAAGGTTGCGTGTAGAGCCGAATACATAGAACCGGGTGCCGTAGCTGGAGTCGTCGCCCTTCTTGGCGGGGATACTCTTGACCACATCGCCACGCCTGAATTCTTCGGGCGTTCCTCTTTCCAGCTTTCCGAAGTTAAGCGACACTAAATCTCCGTTTTCCTCGGTCCACCATTCGACCTCGAAGGTCTCGGCTATCGTATTGAGTATATCCCAGCATTTGTCACCATTGAAAGATACGAGTTTTGTCGCCTTGGGATTCTCGACGTCGATGGTTCCTACGCTCCAAGTTTCGACGCCAAGATGTTTGTTCATATTGGCGACGATCAGGGCGCCGAAGGATTCGAGATCGGTAGTATTGTGGAATACCGCTTCGGGATTATCTCCGCCCAGCCAGAAGCAGACAAAACGCTTCATATGGTTCTGCTGCGCTTCGAATTTGAGCGTATATTTATATCCTCCGGTCTTGTTGTCGAACTCCGGATATACTGTGGCCATTATTTCGAACTTACGGCCTTTGTACAGTATATATGAGCCTTGCGGAATTTGAATGTACTGAAGTTGATTGAAGGGAAGCTCAATATAATAGTCACTCATGAGGGCATATTTGATAATAGCCTCTTTCGTGACCGGAGCATCCAATATCTGTATTCCTAACGGAGAATAAATTACCATCTGTCGTATGCCACTTGCATCGTCACAAGCTCATGGCAAAGATTTCGACGGTCACGTGAATTACCAAACTCTTTAGAAGAAATGTCGCAAAAAATTCTTATTTTTGGAAAAATAATTGTCGTATGAACGAGAGTTGTAAGATGTCTGACGGCATAAACTCAGAAATGGAAGTTGGATCAGTATTATCTGATGCTGCAGCCCAAATTTCGGATCAATTTGAAGCGTTGGCGGATGCTTGTCGGCGAAATGTAAAATCACTGGCTCAGTCACATCTTGCCTTGGCGTCTATAATGCAAGCGCAGGCTGACATACAATCCAATATGGAAGCAATATATAGATATAAGGCTGAAAATGCGTGGTGTTACCTAATCCAAATATGGTATTACAGAAAATACTATAAGGCAAGAAGAGCGCGAATATTCATGGAGCGGCAGGTATTCGGACTTAGAAGATTTGCTACAATAATTGGAGATAATGAGGAGTAACTATTCCCCATGCATTAAAATTTTATACCTCTCAAAAAAGATACAGAAATGAGAAATATAGATGATAGGCCTGTTAAGGAAATCGAATCGCTTACTGATGTTGAACAGCAGCTACTTGTTAATGCCATTTATGACGATATTCAAAAGTGTATTCAGGGTGTTTGTGAAGAATGGAATCGTGATTTGCCAAGAAATTTGAAGTGAAAAACAAAAAAAATAGCACAAAGAATCCCCGACCTTTTGGCCGGGGATTGCGTCAATGAATGAAGATATCAAATACTGTTAGCGCATTTGTTGATCCTTGAAGATAAGTCAAGCAAGGCATTGCGCAGGATTTCTTTCTCTGCATCATCGAAGTCGTCCGGTTTCCCGTTGTTAATGCCGTCCATCTTATGGTAGAGCCATGACCGCGATTTACCGAAGTATTTTTCCGATATTTTAGCCCAAGACACATCCAGCAGAATGTCCGACATCTTCTGTTTTACTGTCTCCCGATTTTGTTTTACAATGATTTCCATATTTGTCTTTTTGTGCCCTCGGCCAAAATGGTCGAGGGCTGGTTATTAATCACGTTCTAATAATTCTTGGAGGATCATCTCGATATACCACTCTTGTTCTTCTTTCCCGTTAGGGTAGGCTTTGTGATAATTGCGTATAGATTCGATCAAATCCCATTCTTTTTCTGTTAGTTCGACATTCATATCGTTTATTCATTTGCTGTACTACAAATATAATACACTTTTGCGTATTATGCAAATGTTTTGATGATAAAATCATAAAAAACGCCCCGCATTTCTGCGAGGCGCCGGCATCGGGGAAGTATACAGGGGCTTATCTTATCGGTGCCATCTTCTTCGGGGTTTGGACCACCTCAAACTGCCTTGCGAGGAAATCCAATCCCTTCTGCGTCACGAGAACCTTGATGACCGTGAACGATTCGTGGTTGTTTCGGTCGATCAGTTTCTCTTTCAACTCGAAGTAACCCCGGTTAATATACTCTTGTTTAGGCTCATTGCGGTTGCAGAAGAATATCCCTCGCTCGCGGAGCCGCTGGAAGAGCGTGTTGCGGCCAAATGGTAGATTCAAAATCTTTGCCGCCTGCCCGACGTCGATCTTCTGATCCGTGTCCAGTACCTTGTCCATCAGCTCGGCTTTCGGCGCGAGTGCCGCGACCTGCTTTTGGGCCTGCTCCAGCTGTTGTTTCTGCCGGGCTATGGTGTCATTGGCGACCAGCACGGCGCGTGCCATTATCATTTCGGGCGTGTCCGTCTCTTTGGCTGACATGTATCCGCCAGTCTTGCGGATGGAGGGGAGAACCTCATCGCATACCCAGTCCTGAAACTGCTCGGCCTGCGGGAGCTTCGACCGCATGACAAGGCGGTAAACATCGGATTCGGGGATGTATTTCACTTTTTGAACCCCACCATCTGTAGGGGTCGGCAAAATGGCGACCCCTTTACAATGTGTTGAAATTGCATCCGCTGTCCGCATATACCCTAATGATCTCGCTACATCATTCGCAAGAAACATAGGCTTGTCGTCGGACATAATGATACGTACACGCCCGAACTTCTCGTTATTGAATATTTGCAGATTGTTCATGGCTAACAGCATTTGGTTGTCGTAGGTTGTTCTAAATACTCCGATCTGTTCAAATAAGCATTGAGCGCGTCCATTTCGAGTGCGTGTATATAACTCTCTAATTGGATTTGCTTTTTGGTGGTTTCATTCAGCCATTTCATAGCCTGAGCGTACGCATTATAGTTATTTTGAGCACGCTGGTTAGCCTCAATGTAGAGTTGGTAATAGTCGGGGCTTGGATTCTTTTTCTTCATGGCTCGGCTATTTACATTGTGCGACATCAGAGTTCCCGCCCATCTTCATAAGAATGAAGGGATCAATAGGACGTGTGAGAGAGGTAGATGCAAATACTGCGATCTCGCGGTCTGTCTCCGCGATGTGTTTGTCAACCATATCGCAGTAACGGCTCAGAAGGTCAAAGTAAGCCTTCTTGTACTGCGCGGCTGTTCGCTCGGCTTCGATGCAGCGAGTTTGATAATCCGTTTCCGGAAGCGATGGTGTTTTCATAGATGTAAGCATTTGATAAAACAAAAAAACGAACGGGTACTACCTGCTGCTTACATCTTTACTCAAGAGGTTGGCGCGCCATTACAGCAACGCCACAGGGTTACCCGTCCGTATGTTCAATTTTCGGCACAAAAAAAAGCACCAATAATGGTGCATCTTGTGCACTCTTGAGTTTATGTAAGCGTTACAAATATAGAAAATTATTTTTAATCCACAAGGGCTTTAACACTATTTTTTACATCAGGAGTAAATTTTGTTTCTAAAATTTGCTACTATTGGAAATTTTGTAAATTTGTAATGTCAACTAATACCAATTACAATATGAGAAGATTTTTATTCATATGGTCACTTATTGTCTCAATGGCTTTTGTTGGATGCTCAGATAACGATGACAATGATAATAATAATATCTCTAATCCATTGCCCGGTACTACGTGGGGGATGATTGATGTTAGTAGTGGTGCCATATCGACGCTTGTATTTGATGACAATGAATGCAGCTATGGTTCAAGATACGGAGGTTCATCAAGCGATTATAAACGTGCCTTATATAGTTATACATACAAAGCATCAAAGGTTACATTAATCCCATTTAATGATGAGTTAACAATATTGGAAGGTATTATATCTGGTCCGGTAATGTTTGTAAAAGACGCTTCTTTAGGAGAAGATGTGGGGATTTTTGTAAAGCAGTAATTTAGTCCAATTCCGAGGCATTTGCCTCGGTTTTTTATTTGTTCCATCCAACACAACGCATAAATTTCGTACATTTGTATCAAATTAGTAAGCGCTTGCTCGCATTGGAAAAAGGGGAATAAATTTAACGACACCAACCTATGACACAAAAACAAGCCATACAATTATTCGAAGATCGCAAAGTTCGCACCGTATGGGATGACGATACCGAAACGTGGTATTTTTCTATTATCGACGTAATCGAAGCCCTAACAGGGACAGACCGACCTCGAAAGTATTGGAGTGACCTCAAAAAGAAGTTACAATACGAAGGAAGCGAAGTGTCCGAAAAAATCGGACAGTTGAAAATGTTGGCTTCGGACGGCAAAATGCGTTTTACAGATGTTGCAGACACACAGCAACTTTTCCGTTTGATACAGTCGATACCATCCCCGAAAGCTGAACCATTCAAGCAATGGATGGCACAAATTGCCAGCGACCGCCTCGACCAAATGCAGGATCCGGAACTGTCCATCCAGCAGGCGATGCTTGATTATAAGCGACTAGGATATTCCGACAACTGGATCAACCAGCGGCTAAAAAGTATGGAGGTTCGCAAAGAGTTGACTGATGAATGGCAGCGCAGAGGGGTGGAGGGGAAACAGTATGCCGCACTTACGGATATTATCACGATGGAGTGGGCCGGACGTAATACGAAATCATACAAGCAGTTTAAAGGCATAAAAAAAGAAAATTTGCGGGACAATATGACCAACATCGAATTGGCCCTCAATACGCTGGCAGAAGCCGCCGTAACGGAAATATCTAAACAACAACAGCCAAAAGGATTTCAGCATAATGTCCGGGTAGCCAAAAGTGGCGGCAGCGTTGCAAAGGCAGCCCGAAAACAACTCGAAAACCAACTGGGGCACTCGGTAATATCTCCCATCAATGCAAAACAAGTCCTTGGGAATGTCCCAGACAATCCTGTATCCGAAACTGCCTATCTTACTTCAACAGAAAAGATAACAAGGCCCATTATTTGCAATGATTCCGAGGATATTAAATAAACAGGCAACTTGAATTGGTTAGTGAAACTTTGGTGGAACTTCAAGTGGGGAATAAAGCCACCGGGCCAAGACGACCTGCCGGATATCATACCAGTTATCAGCAATAGCTAACTTTGAACTCGATTAGCTTCAGGCATAAAGCGAGGAGTGGTTAAAACCATTCCTCTTTTTTTGGATATTCCAATTTGAAATTGTAAATTTGGGTTACTAACTCACTAAAATTTATTGTATGAAGAAGTATTTACTACTGTTATTATTCGCTGTTTTATGCGCTTATGCCAAAGCACAAAACACGCCTAGATACCAAGGCGAAGTGAACATTGGTTATGGTTTCGGGATAGGTGATTATCAAATGGATAGATTTTATATTGAAACTATACATGGTGCCCGAATTATTCCTAATCTTTTTTTAGGTGCAGGCGCTGGATTGGCATTATTAGATAATGGGCACGCAACAATTCCCGTATTTGCGGATATAAAAGGATACCTAACTAAAAGCAAAATAGCACCGTATATATTTGCTAATCTCGGATATGGTTTTGGCGATGAAAAAGGATTTTATGGAGCCGGCGGTTTGGGTGTTGATTTTTCTGTGGCCCCGACATTAGGTGTTTTTATAAATATCGGGTATCAATCTTTGGGTATCGCCGACAATATCCAAGAAAACGGCATTTACGGCCCATCTAATATGGGCGCATTCTTAATACAAGCGGGATTTAGATTTTGAACAATTAAATTAAAGCCGGAGATGCAATTCCCCGGCTTTATTTTTTCATTTACTCTTCTTTATCCTCGCCCCTGTCTGCGGGGTTTGGCTCGTTGAACTTTACGGTTAATTGCGACGTCAGACGGTCGCCGGATATGTTGTAGCTGCCTGAATTTCCGACATATGTCAGGTGGTATATTTCATCACTTATTCCCGGTACCGATATATCTACCTTACCTAAGTGTAGCATCCGGATAAAAGTATCGTAGTTTAAAAGATGCTCCTCCGGGGTTTCTCCCGTAATTATAAAAGTCAATGTTAAATCCCGTGCCGCCAATTTGGGTTTGTCGGGATATATGACCTCCTTGCCGTCTTTCTTGGGGTCCTCATTCTCCACGAAGTCTTTCAGGCTGGCAGGGGATTTTAACCCGGCAATAAACCCGGAACCCATTGCAACGCCCATTGTGTAGGTGTCTGTTTTGTTGATGAATAAATCTCCGATCATTGCTTATTTGTTTAATTCTTTCGTTAGATAAGATTCTGCTGTATCAATGACATCATAGCCTTTTGAGCTGACGAAAGAAGCGTAGAACATACCGTCGGCAAATACGATGCTGGTGCCTGCTTTGTTAACTTCATTAAGCCATTTCGTTATCGCGGCGGCGGCCTCGTCTCCGTAGTTCATTCCGCTTATATAGCGTCGCTTTTCCTTGCCATCATACGTCACAACATATCCGAGCGAACTGCGAAGATTCCATGTGTGATTTCGGTAATCGGCTTCGATCTGCTGGAGTTTAACCGCTTCACGAGCCTTCTCATCCATGAAATCTACAACCTCCTCTTCGATGCCGTCGATAAATTTGGTCAGGTCCGATATGTCCTTTTCAATTTTCATTACAGTTCACTTGTATTGCGCTTGATCGCCGCTATGTCTTCCCGAATTTCCGTCAGAGCAGCCTTCATAACAGCTGTATTCCCGTTTATTTCGACGATCTCCATGTAGGTCATAACAGCGTACCGGAGCAGCTCATTGTCCACTTGTACGCTTGTATATATGGCTGTTTCGATATTTCCGATGGAGTTCAGCAGCCCGATAATAGATTGAGTTTGCATCATCACATATCCTCGGATGTCGGTAACCTTGCCTTGAATGTCCGTGAATCGGCCGTTTAACTCGTCGCCGGTATCTTGAGACATGGCCTGAAATCCGCGAGATGTCGCCTCTTGGCCCCCTGCTTCTGTCTCCCACTGCAGACCGCGCTCCTCGGCGGCCTGTTTGAGCCGCTCCCATAATTCTTGCCCTACCTTTTGCTGGGCAAGAACATCATCAAGCATTGTATCTACAACTCCGGCAAGTGCATTGTACCTCTCTTCATCTGAGAGTGACAGATCCCGATTTATGGCGTCAATTTTTTTCTGCGCTTTTTCTATTTCGGGTCCTATAGTTGCCGTGTATAACACCTGCTTTGCAAGATTCTTAAGCATATTGCCAGCCGCTTCACCAAAGGCATCCGCGGCATTTGTTCCTTGTTCGAAAGAATCAACCAACGCATCGGTCAGCGTGGTTCCTAATTCACCGAACATATCATTGAGGTAATCATTGACAGCCTTTATTGCTTCTTCATATGTCTCCCAATTATTTACCAGTTCTTTGAGGTACGTCTGATTTTCTTTGGTTAGATGTTTAAACGTGTCACTATTTCCTTCTACAAATTCTTTGAGGGCTTGCATATTTACATTATTGCCTTCAAATAATTCAGGGAGCATGTCTTTAAGAGATTTATACTTTGCACTTCGTAGCCAAGTAGAATGTCTAACTTGAACCTGCATATTGGCAATAGAAGCATAAAGATTTTCCCACTCTTTTGCTCTTTTTCGTAGATTTGCCAATCCTGTGGCCTCGCCCTTGCTACCGACAAATTCGAATTCTTCTCCACGATTTCTAATTTTATCCATTGTTGCCTGATAGGCATTCATGGCGTCAGTTAAGGCTGTTACATTATTAACATAATCCCCAAAGGCATCGTGACCGAAAATTGTGGAAAAAATATCCGAGTTTAACCGGGCGCGTTCATTCATCACGCGTAGTTCTTCGTTTAATTCTTGGGCTTCTCGGATATTCCGCTCCATTGAAGTTTCCGTATCTCCGAATATACTGGCAATACTTTGTATGACTTTCAACGCAGCTTGAATAATGGCCAAAATTACAGATGCCCGTTCTACTTTTTGGATGGTGGTTGCTGCTACTTCTCCTGTCTTCTCAATTCCTTCTGCCGAATTTTCCGCAAGGGTTTTGATGCTGTCGATCATTTTCAGTGAATTGACAGTAATCTTGCTCGCGGTCGATATTACTTCTCCCATCGCACCGCCCGCAGCTTCGCCGATGTCGTTAAATTGTCCTTCAATTTTAGTGAGCGTGCTGTATAGTTTCTGCCACTTTTCAAAGGATTCGCTGTGCTCTTCGTCGCTTACCGGGTCCAATTTATTAATGGCGGATAATTGTGCCCGAAGAACATTTATTTTATTTCGCAGATCATCCCCCTGCTCAGAATCCGAAGAAGGGAGTTTATTAAATTCATCTTCAAGCGTTTTTAATGCAACTTTTATCTCTCTCTTTAGTTTTTCTATATCTTCTTTTGTCTTGCTGATTAGGCTATTGACAAAGTCGCCACCTTCTACCTCAAGGGCAGCCATCGCGGCGTCTTTTTCGGCTCTCAATGCTTCGGCCGTTCCCGCGTCTTTTGCTAAACTGATTTTTCTGTCGTAATACTCTTTCGTAGCTTGCATTTTTTCTAAAATGGTACCGTACTTCATGTAGTACTCATTCCACGCATCAAGCTGTTCATTAAGGTATTCTTTGGTATTTTTTATCCCAGCTTCTGACAAAAAGGCATTCATCCACTCTTCGTCTTTTAAAGCTTGATTGGCTTCTCTCACCGCTGTTGCATATTCTCTTACTCCTTCTGCAGCTTTGATGTTGTCGGCGTAATATACTCCTTGGAGTTTGTGGTATTTTTCGCCGGCAGATCCATCGGCAGCAACGTTTGTGGCTATAACGAGTCCCTTTGTATCTGCGGCAAGGATATCTTGCGCTCCTTCAAGTTGGGTGTATATGTAATCTTCCAATTCTTGCGGAGACAAGATATCCCCATTGGGAAGGATAGGAGTGACTAATATTTCAGTCACTTTGCCCTTGGCGTCCAAAATGCCAAATTGACTGCTGAAAACGGTGGCGATACCTTCTCCTGCATCCTCCCAGCCTTTCTTTACCAATTCTGCCGCTGCAACAAGTGGCCGAGCTAAATGCTCGACGTTTCCTTTGTATTGGGCTACCATCTGTTGCCCGGCAAGGAATCTTTCCGAGGATGTGTCATTCTTGTACTGGGCATCAATTTCTTTTTTTTGTAACTCAAATAGCTTTTTTTCTGCTTCTTGTATGGCTCGCGCGCGCTTTTGGTAGTCGAGGTCTATTTGCGCAAGTTTCTTGGCCGTTCCGTCTTTCATGGAGTCAACCTCGGCCTGTAACGCATCGTCCCGGAGCTTTTGCAGTTTCTGATTGAGTGCCTTCAGGTTGCGCTCTTGGTCGGATGCGGCCTTTTCTGCGGCGCTTTTGGCTTCATCACGGGCTTTTTTTGCCTCCGCGTTGAGTTCGGCAGGGGTTTTTACTGTATATAGTTTCTCTGCTGCAGGAGCAAGCTTTTCGATGCCGGCATTTATCGCTGCAATGAAGGCATCTACATCTCCTTCATAGCCCTCGTTTATCTGCTTCCAGATGTCATCTCCTTCTTCGCCCATCTTTTTTAGGGCTGAAATGAATTCTTCCCGGAATTTAGATAATCCTGTTCTGCTTTCCGCAAAACCTTTGGCACCCCATATTGCATTCGGACCGCCTTGCCCCATATCCGCGTAAATGTTTATTGCCTTTTCATATTCTTTTCTGTATTCTTTTAAAGCGCGGGAATAATTGGTATAGGCGTCGCCAGTTTGTTCAATACGGGCTATACTTTTTTTCTCCTCTGTAATAAGCTCTTGGGCGGCTTTGGCTTGTGCAACCTCAATAATTGCATCACGCAGGTTTTCATAGGCGCCGACGGCATTTCCGACCATAATCTGTTCTGCGGCCATATTGCCGAAATAGGCAGGGTAGATGTCTTGCAGCTTCTTGACGGCCTCGGCCCGTTCTTCATAGGGCTTGGAGAGGTCGGTTGCGGCATTATACAGCAGGTTCAGTTTGGTTAATTCGGATTGGGCCGACACAGAGCCTTGAGCCATCGCGGAATTGAATTGCTCAAGGGCGGCAGCGGCGGCATCTATTGCTGTCTTGCCTTTAAACAGCGATGCCACCCAGTTTGTTATCTCCTTTCCGTAAAGAGTAAGTACGGTAACTCCGGCGACAAGCAGGGTCTGCCACGAGAAGATGGACGATGCAATTTGCTTCCATACGGGCGTGAATGTTTGCCCGGCGTCCTTCAGCTCCTTCACAGATTTCTTCGCACGGGCTATTTCATCTGCCAGCATCGGCAGGTTGTTGGATATGGCCGAAAAGAACACTTGAGGACCATACGCCAACGCTGGCAACTCGCGGGCTACCTGCTGAATCTGGAATCCCAGCATATTGAATCCGGAGGCATAGTTGCCTACATTGCGGGTGTGTACCCCCATTGTAGCATCGAGTTCTTTAACTTTCGTGTCAAGGGATTCGATGTTTTTGAGCAGGTTTTGCCCCCAGCCGCTTGTTCGTTCGCTTTCATTCAACGAGCGATATACGGTGCGCATTCGTGATAGGGCTTGCGACATCTCATCAATGGACCCTCTTGCAACCTGTTCGAACTTGATTTGATTGACTAATTCTTTTCTGGCGCGAGATATGGCCTGTTTGTATTCCTCGATGGATAGCGTAGCTTCAAGGCGGCTTGACTTCTGATTCTGCGTCAATTTCATGCCTTGACTCTCCGCTTTATTCAGGCTGTCTATCTCCGATTTAAGACGCTTTATTTGAGCTTCGTATTGAGATATAAGGATGACATTCTCCTTTTTTGAAGCATTGACGGTTTTTAATTCTTCGATTAATTCATGATACGCTGCCGTCTCGGCCTTGGCCGCTTGCGCCCCAGCTGTAGAGTCCCCACCTGTATTTCCTATAGTGACCGAAGCTGCTGTTTTGGCCGCCGCATCCATCGCCTGACGTTCCATTTGGGCGATCTTGCGCATGGACTGCTCCACACGGGCCTCCATTTCTCCGATCTTGCGGTTTATGACGTCGAAATCCTTGGTGCTGTCAGGGATGTCCGCCAGCACGCGCCGCAATTGCTCAAGCATGCTGATGAAGCTCTTGAGTTTGTCGGTTTCCGCATTTATTTTGAATGATAAAGCACTCATTGATGTATTTTATTACCTCGTCTTTTATTACCTCTTCTTTTGGCCATTTCGGCCCCCGATCCTTTGACTATCTTTTTCTCGTCGCCGACGAGCGTGCGGACCTTGTCCGTCATCATCAGAAGCATGGTAGGGTAGTTTATGCCCTGAAACGCCTCTTTGTAGGATATGTTCAGCTGGTCCATCATCGTCGCCATGATCCCGGTTATAGTGTTGTTGCCGACGGTCTCCGCAATGGTATTGCGCCGGGTCTTGTCGATCTTGACCGAATCGAACAAGTCTTTCCCCGACACTATTTCTGCTATAGCGCAGGTGGCGTGGGATATTTCCTCATAGGAGGCATATCTCTTGGCGTACCATAGAAATACCTTCTGCGCCCACTTGCGCCGGAACATAAGCCGCGATATTGTGCCCAGAGAGAATCTTTGCCGGCCTTGTATCGACACATCTATCCGCCCGGCAGCAAAGGCCCTTGCCAAGTCTTTGACAAAAGGCTGGTACATCCGGAATGTGAACATTCCGAGCTTTACCGCGACATGATGCTTGTTCAGCAGTGACCGGGCGACAATGTCCGCTGATTTAATCATGATCTTTGGATATGGTTGTCGCTAATCCCTCCATCACGGCGGCCACCGATGCAATGTCCTCCAGCGGAATCATCAGCAAGGTTTTCTGATAGCAGTCGAACAGCTCGGCGAAGGTGCTTCGCTTCATAAAGCGACGGCACAGGAGCCATGCCCTGAGGCGGTGGAATATGCTCCGGCTGCCCACGATTGCCAGCGCAACGCTGTAGGCCATTGCGGCTATGCATGCCTTGCTTTCATCCGGCTCTTTTTTTACGTCGATTGCCGTCATAATGCGGGTGGCGGTCATCGGAGACATTTTGTATATCGTGTATCCTTTTGAAGCGATACGTATGCTGATAAAGTCTAATTTCATGGTAATTGTTATAATGGAATAGGGGTGAGGGGCTTATGCCTCCCACCCCCGTACTTGAATGTTGACAGGTTGCTAAATGTTCTCCTCTTCGGAAGCATCGAACCAGTATTCCGAAGAAACCGCTGCGTTGTCGGGTTCGAGTGCCGTGGCCACAACGCCAATAGCACTTGCGCCGTCGGTCTGGGCGTCGCGTGCGATAACCGACGCCTTCGGGAATACGCAGTACTGATTGTCTTCGGTAAGGGCAACCATGAACCTCTCGATTATTACCACGCCCCGGTTGCGCTTCCACGACGTTGCGGTTGCGGTGCCGCCCATGAGGTCGGCCTTCGTCGAATAGTCGTATTGACCGATGGTGAAACTCATCTGGATATTTCCCATCTCGGTCGATTGGCGGTATACGCCGTTTGTGAGCTGATTCCGGTACTCGGTGGTAGACGGTTCCTCCTCCTCGATACTCCATGTATCTTGGTGAATGTTCTCGACCTGCTTGGTACTCTCGTCGCTCAAGAGCGTTTTGAGTGAAGCAAGGGTGACATCCGCCGTGACCCTTGCAGGGTCTCCGTAATACAGCTTCTTGATTCCTACTGCTGTTACTTTTGCCATTGTTTTAGTTGTTTTTAATGTTCAATACTCTGAATAATACCCGGATATAGACATAGTGGCATCCTAAGTTCGGATCTTCCTCGCGGCCGATATTTTCATATCTGTACCTATATGCGGATTCGTCGTAAGTGCCGTAGGTCCATTCCTTGAATCTGGCTTTCGCCGCTCGTTCAAGCTCGTCCAGACGCTGGAGATTTGCTTTTCCTTTAATATCGGGGACACATAAGTTGACAGCGATGAAGCAATCTTCCCAATACGTGGCGGGGGTTTGCGGCGAAGTAGGCACTACTACAATGCGTTCCGTCTTTATCCTACCTTCGGGCGTCGCCCATGAAGGAAATGCCTTAATGCCGAAGAGAGAACAACTTTGAATAAGGATGTTTTGTGCATCTGCGGTGGTTATCATTGCATAATCCTTTTAAAGCCATATCTTGGTGCTTTCATATCTTTGTCCGCTTTTGTAGAACCCCAATACGGGGTATGATACCGAATCTTCTAAAGTGGATCCTATTTGACTGCCATGCCGGTGATCGAATATGTTCCTGCCTCGATTGTCAATGATACGAACCTCTTCTTTTTCTTCAATTGGTTCTATGTTGGGCGGCATAATCACTTCATAAGTGTATTGAATAACTACCCCATTTTGTGATTTGATGAATTGCGCTCTCCCGTTGTAATGGGCATTGCATCTACCGACCACCCGCCATTTGTTGACGGCTGCATCCCATATCTCCAATGTATATGGAAATCGAATCATAGGTCCATAAAGAAGATTTGTGGTTCCGGGTCAAATTCGGCGGCAATATCGGTTAGGCCATTATCCTTTGCAAGAGCACAGATGCGCTTGCGCAACATATCCGTATCATATCCGAGGGAGTATCCTCCGTTGCCTTCGGACGAAAGAACGATGAGCTGTTTTAAAACGTCGATTGCTGCCTTTGCAACAGAAATCCTATAGCAAGGTGCATATTCGTCTTTTACAGACATCTCTGCGTCCGTGCAGGCTATCGTAATCAGATTATCGTCTACGTTGTAAGGATATAGCCGTGCCGATATTGCGTCGAAAACCGTCATGTCCGTATTTATTAAGCGTTCATAGTGGACAGATCGAGAATAGCGATTTTGTTGGGTGCCGTGAAGTTCGGGATCCACTCGGCTCCGTATTCGTTAAAGCGGCCCTCTTCGGTTCGCCAGTTCGAGATCCACATACCACCTTCAAGCCGCGTATACGTCTTGTTCGGAACGGGATCGGAAATCTCGTACGGCTCGTGCCACATCATCTTACCGATCTTGTCCTGCGGAAGCAGTGTAATGCGATCGTCCTTGAATACCTGCTTGCTCGTACCATCAGGCATTGCCACCATGTCGTCGATGATTCGGACCGGAGGCAGGCCGATACCCGCAAACACCTGATTAGTCATAGCGTCAGTGATGAGACCGCCCGAAAGAGCCATCTGTGCGCCACCGAGAATCATCTTGTAGGTGTTGGCGAATTCCTTGGCGCCGACAATGTTCTTGTTGAAGGTAGAACGCGACATCTCCATTACGGAGAACCGGCCCATTGTCGGCCGCAAAGCCTCGATCTGACTTTTCAGGTAGGTGATAAAGCTGTCCTTGTCTGATGTAGCCGGGGTAATGCGCTTGACAGGCAACTCCATGTCGAGCAACGCGACACCTTGCGGGTTATCCGCAAGAGAGACCGACGCTCTGCCGTCGGAACGAAGATCGCCGACTACGAGATCCATGCGCTTGTGGGGCGCAAGGCGAAGCTGACGGATGTCGTCGTAGATGTAGTTGATGATGGCATTCATCGCGGCCGCCTGTTCTGATGTGCGTGCGGAGTTGAATTTGTCGATGAGCGACTTGATCATATCCAGACGGTCGTTATCCATCTGATAGCGGTCCCCCAAGTAGGCGACTTCACCGTATCCACTCCCCAATGACTTGCGCTCCCGGAGAGGTTTGTTGGAGTTGCGGTCGATGATTGAACCTGCCGTCACGCCTGTTACGGTTCCGAGATATGCTTTGAAGATTCTGGATTTGGTTTCCTCGAAGTCAAGATATCGCTTCCAGAATATTTCATCTTCTTGCAATGCTGTAGTGCGGTCGATGACCGCCTTGACGACATTGGGGTCGTTGAAAAGAATTTCGAGTGTTAATTTCATCGTTGTCGTAGTTTAGAAGGTGAACAGGAAGCGTGAAGTGAGCGACTCTTTGTCTTTCTCAGAAATCGGAACGTATAGTTTCGACTCCCTAACTTCGTAGGCTCTGCCGATGGCCGCAACTGTCGCACCGGGTTCGACTTTTGTTACTGCATAATTGAGGAAGTTGGCAGTTGCCTTCGGCGTCGTCCCATCTGCGGCAGTGGTCTCGAATAGCACGGCGTCGGCTTCTGCGGCGAGTGCCGCACTCATCGTAAGTTCGTCGTATTTATCGTTGTTAGTATTGATGCTTGAAACAGTTGCACCACTGGTACCATCACCTAAGTGCATGCCTTTGTAGGCAAGTGATCCTTTGGCAATCTTGATCTTTGTACCGGTAGTCACTTTTTCAACTACCTTGACGTTCTTAACCGCGGATGCTTTGCGCGTCTTCAGATCGACGTGCAGAGGCGTAAGCGGCATAAGCATCGTTCCATTCGGGACATTTGTGTCCTCGAAATTGAAACCTCCGGAAAGTCTGTAGACTGTGTCAAATCGGCACAATTCTTTCAGTACGTCCATCGGATTCAGGTTGTAATGAAATCCTGCGGGCATTTTTTTACTTGTTTTGGTGTTTAACAATGTCTTCTGTACCCTTGTTAATCAGTTTGGCGATGTCATCTCCGCTATTGGGGATGCCGCCACCCTGAGCGGGCGCTTCGGATAACTCGAAACCTGCGTCAGCCAGTTCCTGTCTTGCGCTTTTGAAATACTCGTCGAGATCGGCGTCTTGCGCGATGTTTAGTTTGGCTGCGAATTTTTCAGGGATTCCGTACTCTTTGGCTTTTGATGCGATGGTGGCAGCTCGCTGCGCGGCCTGCTGGGTTTGCAACATTGCCGCTGCCTGCTCCTCACGGAGTGTTTTCAGCAATTCAGCCTTCATAGCTTCGGGGTCAAAGGGATTTCCGGGTTCGTTTTTTTGCTGCTCGCCCCCGTTAGCAGGTGTCGCGTTTGTCTTGTTGGCTTTGGCTTTCTCGACTGCCGATGTTACTCGGCTATCAATTTCGGCCTGCATTGCCGAAAGTGCTGACTTTTGCCCCTCGACTACTGCGTCAAGGTTCTCGTCAGTAATCAACCCCGTTGCGGCCAGCGACTCGGCTACCCCGTCGATTGCTTTGGAACTGAACCCCAAGCTGCTATACTTGGTTTTCAGCGCTTCAATAATTTTTGCTTTCATTTCAGGTCTATTGTATTGGATATGTCATTGTAGTCAAAGCATAAAAAAGTCTGTTGGCTTAGAAGGCCAACAGACTGATTTTAATTATTAGTTGTTATTTCGTCGATGTCTGTCGCTTGATCCTCCACAAGCTCAAGGCAAAGATTTCGACGGTCACGTGAATTACCAAATACTTATGTCATTTTTTAACATTGGAAATTATTTTTATTTTTCCAATGCTTTCATGGCACTTCCCTCTTTTGTGTCGTTACTTTCGATAAGTTTTATTTCATCATCCACATCATCTACAAGACCAGCCAGCATTACACCGGTTTTGAGCGAAGCAATGGGTTTTCCACATGCGTCTGTAGCATTTTTGATCTTCTCGGCTATATCGTCGATACTGAAAGGCTGTATCTCGGTTTCAATATCAATAGTCTCTGCAGCACGCATGTACTCCGCATTTAAAGATCCTACGGCAGAGACAAGAAAGTTGTATCTGCGCTGTATGTGCTCGCCGATTACTTCTGCATGATTATCGACGGCAAGATTAGTTCCCATAAATAGGAACTGAAACGCTCTGCCTGACGGAACGTCTCCAAGCCCTTTCAATGCTTCCAGCGAAAGTTGCGGAGTGTTGGTCAGTTGATAGGCTTTACTCCAAAGGCCATCAAGTTCCAACCGCACTGAATCACTTGCCTGATCCCAATTCAGATAATACACTTTTCCGCCGTTGGTGATCTTTATCATCCTGTTTTTCCCTGATTGCTGAGGAGTGCCGTGTATTTCACCTTCAAGAATAAGATATGGGAAGAAGCATCGATCGATACAATCTGCGAAGTTAGACAAAAGGCGCTCCAAGCGTTCGCGGATAGGTTTGATGTTATGGCATAGAGTTTTGCATCTGTACGAATATATGGTAGGGTTCTTTGCGAATCCGTGCTTGAATTCGCCGACTTTGATCCAATCGGAATCAAGTCGCCACTTATACACCTTTTCATCTGTGACAGTCATGAAGTATTCTACTTCGGTTCCATCAACTTCTTTTACGGAGTATTGGCGACTTAAAGCCAGATAGTCGCCAGAATCGTCAAAAAGGGGGTATAGTTTGTCTCCCCTAAACGGCGACCATATTGCACAACGCAACTTGTATTTGGGTGATACACTACCCCCGAATGCTTTTTTCACCTGAGCCAACATCTTACGCCAAAAACCTTCGTCCTTAACGGCGTACCAATATTCAGCAACTTCGGTCTCAGAGAGCCAAGAGCGGACGAGACGTTTGTTGTTGTAGCGCATCTTGTTTTTTCGGCAGATGCTGTCTATGATGTTGAGCAGCTCTTTTTCTTCCTCATTATTCGGGCTACAATTTACCTTGGGATCCTTTCCGACGGTCCATGCAGTATGAATGTTCGTAATGTCCTGCTCTAAAGGCAACGGGATGCGGTTTGTCGGATTTACATCGTCTTTTTTATATTGAGCTGGGATGACTTTGCCTGTCTTCGGGTCCTGCTTGGCCTCTTCAACGATAACTTTTCCGTCAGGGCGAATTTCAGGATCCATTACATCGTGTTTGTCAGGGTCCCAATCTTTATACAATGTTTCTGCATCGGGCAGAGGAGTGCGACGGTGCTTGAGATAATCAATCTTTTCCGCTTCCGTGGGCAATGCAAATATTTCCTGTAAGGTCTTCATACAGTTTTATTAAAAATATCCTTCGTAATTTTTCACATGTTGAATTTTACCGAGTATCTTGCCGAGTACATAATATCGTACCGCATCGATTAAGTGGTCGGCCTGTCCATCGGCAGGGGTGTTTATGGGCCTGCCGTCTTTATCCTTCCCCCATACGTAATTTCGGAACTCCATGAGCATATTGTATGATCGTTCAGTTACGTATATTTCCATCTCAAGCATTTTATCAATGCCAGCTATAATCGACCTCCCGCTTTTGTCTACTGGATATATCATGATTCCAGCATTGGCGATTTCGTCAATTAGACGCGGATCCGCGGATTCAGACATGACTTGTAGATCAGGGACCTTTTTTAACTCGACAATGATGTCTTTTGTAAGCATATGGGTACGGTAACACAACTCGTCAATATACAGGCAGTTATTGCCAATCATTCCACATTTTGCTATGGCCGTCGGATCATTGGTGTATCCGAAGTCCTGCCCGATAGCTACATTCTCGCACCAAGCAGGGAAATCCTTGATGATATGTATATTCTTGAATATCGCTCCTTCGGCGACGTCTTCCCATCGCCCCATGACAATATGAGCATATTTATCGGGATTCTCGACTTTCATCCGTTCTACCTCTCGGATAAATTCCTCGCTTAGATTCTCTATGTTGTCCAAATATGTAGTGTGTATATGCAATACATTTGGATGTGTGCTTATTTGTACATCTACGCCATCATATTGGACGATCCTATGTGTCTTCTCAATATACTTGCGATAAATGAAGTGGTTGGAATCAGTAGGGTTCATAATAATGATAACCCTATTTTGGATTCCCTTCTGACGAATCGAAAGCACGAGTTTGTCAAAGTCTGTTTCACTCGTCCATTCTTCGGCCTCGTCACATACGAAAGTCGTGATTCCTTGTATGGATTTGAGCTTGGCCGTTTGGTTGCCGGATGATGTCTTGATACCCCGGAACAGCACCTTGCTTCCTGACACTGTATTTTCTATATCAGTCTTGGTGGTATGGAAAAAATCGCTGGTGCCGTCAGCTTCTATCTTCTCTGTAAATTCCGGGATGACAGATATGGCGGCAGATGTCATTGTATAGCGGCAATACAGAATAATATGCCCCTCCTCGAATGTTAGGCGTTCGACAAAGGCGCCGGCATTAAACGATTTCCCGCTGCCTCGGCCGCCGGTTATCAGAATGATAAAATGCTCGGTATCGTCATAAAGAGGAAGATATATGTCTTGCGGCTCAATCATCTTTTACGTATCCGATCTTTTATCCATTCTCTTACAGGGATAGAACCTTTAAATTCAATCGGACCCTCATTCTTCCCGGTAAGCGGTTGCGATGCTTTGCCGAAAAGACGGTCGAAAAGTGAATCAAGGGTGTTAGTGCGTCCTATATTGGCATCCTTAACGACTGCTCGAACTACTCCGACAATCCAAATCGGTGTATTCTTACTGTCGGCGAGTTTTTTGAGGTTGTCAAGGGGTTGTTCCAGAAGGAATTGGATTAGTTTGAAATAATCCTCTTTACTCAATTCTGCCTTGGCTTCTGTGCCGAGCAGTTTTTTGATATGGTTGTACAGCGAAGGCTTCCGGCCGGGATTTTTAGGCTGGTTTATCTTGGAAAAGCGCCTGCCTTTCCCTATTATATTTTCAGGATTTGGCAAAATTATCGTCGTTTTTTCCTCGTTTTATAATATATTTTTTATGCTCGTCTTTTTCGAGTATATTTAAATCCAAGTTCTCTGGCAATGTCTCTGATAATGCCTTCCATATAAGCACTGCTCCGTTCTATTGCTGCGCGCGAACGGTATTTTCGCACATATTCTCCTGTATAATCCATGTATTTTCTACTCACTTTACGATATATTTCATTTATTTTGTTTGGATCCGGCCATCCATTCCGCGGTTTTTGTATGGAGTAAGTATAGTTTCTTGAAACAGCTCTCATTTCTTTTACATCGAGTTTTGAGGCATTAATCAAATCTTCCCTACTAAAGGTTCCATAATCAGAGGGGTGATTGTGTGTGACAATCGCATTTTTAGCACGTGAAGATATTGCTACACCATGCTCACTACCTATCGTACGTTGAAGTACTTGTCCATTGCTACTAATGACAACTGCATGTTCTTTCTTCTGATAGCGAATGGCATTTTCTTCCACTGAGATAGTGTTTCTTAAACTTGCCCTTCCTCGTAATCCTCCCGATGTTTTAGCCATTATATCGTTTGTTCGTCATTAATTGTTCGACATACACGAGGCTGTTAGATGCACAATACTCTTGCACGACCTTTCCGCCTCCGTAAATGATAAGGTTCGGTATTTCTTTGCCTGAAATATCTTTTGCTATCTGATGCTCTGCTTTCAGATATTCGAGGCGATCGGCATATCCTCGCGTGAAAAACGCATTGTATCCATCGGGAATACCCATGCGATTGTAGTCATAGAATTTCCGAGAAACATTCAAGTCAGCATATATGAAAATACCGCATTCCTGAAAGTAGCGGGAAATCCACCGTTTTTTATAAATCTGTTGTAGCCCCCACGCTATAGGGGTTGTGTCGAATAACGACAAATTCGGCTCTACTAGCGCTACGCATCCGCTATTTAATACCTTTGTCGGGTCCTTCCATATAGCTTCGAAGCGATAATCGTCTACGTAGAAATGGTAGGTGCAAACCCCCTTCTTTTGCCGCGACTCGGCTCCATAGGGGGCAAACGGAAGTTGCAACTTTCCCGCTTGCATATCGAGGCGCAAATTAGGAATCTCAAAAAGGTTGTTGCTCTCGTATAAGCAGTCGGTGAGCATTGATTGATAGAAAGCGGTCCGATCTTCATTATTTCCGGGAAAATTGTCTGCTCTATTATCCGGTGTATGCTCGGATTTTACTCCCTTAATCTCTTCGTTAAATGCAGGCATGTCAATGCCTATCTCCTTGAAATCGAGATCTCCCCATTTATCGTCTTGCAATGCCTCGAAGTCCCATTCGCCGTTGTTAATATTATCTCGCAAAACGATGTCATTTTCCTCTTGCTCGTCAAGGTTATTATAGATAATAGCTGGGACCGATTTAAGCCCCAGTTTTCTTGCGGCTTTAAGTCGTTGATTGCCGCATATGACAATCTCTTCTCCTGTTCTTGTGGATATGGCAATAGGTCGATGCCTCCAGAATCCGTATTTACGGATTGAAGCCATTAAGCGTTCCATGTCCGTCTTTGATATGCGCCGAGGGTTACTGGGCAACAATAGGAGTTCGGAAACTTTACGAGTTATTATATCGCCTACATCTGCCATGTCATTTTAATAGATCATGTTGTTTATGCCTTCATAGGTTCAGAGCAAAGGTTGTTGCGGTCCCGTGAATTACCAAAAGGCGGAGTGAAAAAGTTTTTCCCGTCTATATGGTGTTGTGCCATCTTCTGGGTATACTTATTGTCTGTCTGTATTCCCTGCCGTTTGGCGAGTATTTCGTGACGAATAAATTTCTTGCAGCGTAATGCCGTTGCGTTTATGGCGATCATCAATTCGTCACGGTTCATAAACAGCGTGATGTTGCCCCTGTCATCCTGTGGTACCAATCCTTTTGCCTTTCGAGTCATAAGAAAAAAGTCTGCTGGCGCATGACGGCCAACAGACTTCCTAATCACGTAACTCCAACAAAAAGGTCTTTCCGATTGTGTCCGTTGCTTGCGCCATCACAAGCATCTGGGACAAAGGTGTGCACGTTCGGCACATTATGCAAGAGTTGGGCAAAAAATTTTCAGATTTTTTTTGCACTTTTATTCTAAAGCCTGCAAATTGTTCAAAAGGTTTGTGTTTTGCTATAGGGAAAACCTTATTTTGGTGGGTAATATTGTTCAAAAGGTACAAAAAATCCCCGACTACAAGGTCGGGGATCAATGGGTATTGGGTTTTATTGCTGTTTGTTCATGTAGTTAATTTAATTAGTAATCGATAAAAGTTATGCCTATTTCCATTTGTCGGGTATAGTGACGATTTTACCATTGATATCAATCCTTTCAGGCATAATGCTATTTTCGAATTTAATTTTATTTCTTTCTAATAATATAGGTTTCCCCTTGTGCCTTATTATGTTATCCTTTAAATCGTTGCTAAAATTTGCGGGTGGAAAATATACTTTAACTTTTTTGTTATGATGATTGCTTTGGATAAACTCAATAGGCGGGACTAAATCGCTGTCAGCGCTGACAAGGACTAAGATATCTGTTTTATCCATAAAACAATCGCCCATCATTCGAACTGAAAGATTAACATCCGTGCGTTTTTCTTCAGGTTTGCTAATCGCAAATTTACAATGAGGACATTCTATTGTTTTCCCAATATACTTGCCGCGTACGACTTCAAATTTATCAGGATGAAGTAATTTGTTGGCGTTTAGTAGTGCACTCTGGCGGCTGTTTTTGCTGGGACTAAGGGGAGACGCAGTAAAATAGACTACTTTTGCTAATTCTTGATCCGGACCCACAAATTGCTCGAACAATTTCACATAGTCTATCCAGTAATATTTCCGCCAATCAACATCCGCAGATTTGATGCGTTTCAAGCCATAGTAAAAATTGAAACCGTCGATATATATTGTAACACGTTTCTTCATAATCATATAATTATAAAAAAAGCCGCTACTTATAGCGGCTCAAACCATACAAGAAAGTATGGCGATGCTTGGTTTTCGTTACAAAGATATATATCTTTTTTTATTCAATGCAAATTTTTTGCCGATTTTTTTTGTCGCACTATGACAACGTGTATGTAATGCGTTTATTGTGCCAACATATAAAAAATGCCCCGGCGAAAGTCGGGGCGGGGGAGTGGATAGCATTTAGATGTTTTTTGGGGAATTCGAGTTAAATATCATCAAGCGCTTTCTCTTCTTTTTCCGTTGTATGTATAATGGTATTTTTATTGTCATCGTATAGTATAAGGATTTTAGCAAATCTTGTCATTTGAATCAGTATAGATCCCGACTCTGTCTCAAAATAAGTTGCATAATGACATTTGTCATTTTTCAGCCCCGTCATTTCGTATCCATCGCCTTCATCGTATGGTTCCGAGAAAAAGTGATAATCCTTTTCCGGATTGCCATATTTTTTAATATATATCCGTTTTAAATTGTTAAAATCATATCGGATATCGTGCCAACTGAAATATTCCGGTGTCGATACCGCAATCCTCCATACTGTTTTTGATTTAGGAGTTACCAACAGAGCTATTTCACATTTTTTACCCGTAAATTCTCCTTCCATCGTAACGATGTCGCCATCAGAATCTTTATATTGAAACCCCTTTTGCTCTAAAGCGGCTCGGACACCGTCTACGCTTCCGTCAATAGGAATTCCCTGAAATTGGAAATGATCTTCTTGGGCGTTAATTGTCTCGAATGAAATTAAGACAACAATAAGAGTGAGTAAAAGTTTCTTCATAACTATTTAAATTTAATTTTCGTTGACACTCCTCCTTATCTCCGAGTTTTTTTCTGGCATGAGCGTTATATACTTTAATTGTGAAGGTGAATGTCCGTATCTGCTATACTCGGTCCAAAAATCCCCCCCCCACGACTTTTTGCGGCATAACATGCTTATGCACGCACCACTTCTATAACTATAAAGAACATTTTTTAGCCCATCGCAAATTTGCCCATTTTGAAAGGAGGATGTAGGCCTCCTTTCGGGTGCAATCTGCACGATGAGCGCGTCACAGGTTTTCCGTTAATTCATCTTGCCCTTCTTTGACTGCACCCACTCTTCGAGAGAGGACTTCACCATCGCCCTTCTGAGTCAAGTGCTTGATGATCGCATTCTGCTCTTCGACGACTGCGGTCACTTTTGCGAGCTGCTCTTTCAGGGTGTTGATGTAGTCCATTGTAAGTGGGTCCATCTCCTGAGTTTTTGTTGAGTTAGTAATAGTGTTATCTTTTTGGGTTGCCCCATCTTTTTGAGTTGTCAAGTATGCAATGATTAACCGTGCATTCGGTACTGACGGCTTTGTAGTTCGAGTTCTATAATTAGAGATAGTAGTCGGGTGTATTCCCGTCGCTTTTGCTATTTGATTATTATTTTCAGGACTTTCTTCCAATAATTTAATAGCCTTATCTATCTCTATATTAGTCATATAGTATTAATTCTTATAGCAAAGTCTAAAATTATAAAAATATACAATCCAAAAATAGATGTGTTATATCTAAATTTAGATATATTTGCAATGTCAAACCTAATGCAAGTGCAAAGTTAAAATAGGTTTGAAGTGTAAACAATGTAAAGTTATACAAAAAACGCAGAAATAACCAAATAAAATAGGAATAAAACAATGATGACGGACGAAAAGATACAAGAAAACGCCTTTACAAAAGGTCTCGCCATTGCAGACAAAATGCCGGGCAAAATAGGAACCATGATTCGGGAGGATTTACGCCGGGGACTTGGTAATATTTCCCCTCAAGCCTTGTGCTATCGTGCGAATGGCAATCTGGAGCATACGGATTTTGAGCGCAAAGGCATTGAAGAAACATTTACCAACTACGGAATTAAAGAGCCGTGGGGGCTGGCGTAGCTATGAGAGAGCCTACCTACAACGATAAGATGCAGGCATACATCGGTTTCAGAAAATGGTGTATCGAACAAGCGTCTATTGAATCATCGGTAATTCCGGGTGATACTACGTTATTCCAACGCGCTTTGGCTATTCATGATTGGGTGCTATCAGATCCAGAGCCGGTAAAAAATTGGGAAACTGGGCCATACTTTTCAACGCAATCAATAGAGGGTGTAGAGAGTCGACTTGAAGATATTAAATCGCGCATTGAGGCAGACGGTGGGAAAATGGCAAAGATATGGGTATCAACCCTTGCAGTGCGTGAAGATAATGCAAATGAACTCTTATACAAAAGAGGCGGAATGCCCAATATTGGGGAAAAATGAAAACCGATACCATACTGAGCAAACGTGAGCGAGAGGTGATGAACCTCGTAGTGCTCGGCTACTCCGCCCGTGAGATCGCCGATAAAATGAGTGTGATTTACCAATGTGTTGCCAATCACCTCCAGAGCATCTACGACAAGACGGGAACCAAGCGGACCTTGCAGGCGCTCGTAACGTGGTATTTCACGCAGAACTTCGGCATCACGCTCAACGTGTCCGAAATGACCCGGCGGATCGGGGCGGCGGTTCTTCTTTGCCTGTTCTCGGTGGAGGTGTTCAGTACGGATGTCGAATGCCGCAGGTTGCGTAATCCCCGCCGGGGGCGAGAATTTCGGGTAGAAGAGTTAATAGAAAACTAAACCAAATATCACACACAATGAAAACACTTTATCTCTGGGTTGACGACGAAGGCTGGATGCCTTTCCAGTACAATGAACTGTCTGAATTAGCAAATGAATTAGCCGCCCGAAATATCAAACTGGGCGACAGGTGCGAACTGGGCAACTGGTGCAAACTGGGCTACGGGTGCAAACTGGGCGACGAGTGCGAACTGGGCGACTGGTGCGAACTGGGCTACGGGTGCGAACTGGGCGACAGGTGCGAACTGGGCGACGAGTGCGAACTGGGCAACTGGTGCGAACTGGGCTACGAGTGCGAACTGGGCTACGGGTGCGAACTGGGCGACAGGTGCGAACTGGGCAACGGGTGCAAACTGGGCAACAGGCTAAATGTTCCGAAATCATTGTTTATCAATGCTTCGAGGCATGCATTGTCATACTGGGGCGAGGACGCCATCCAAATCGGATGCCAACGATTTTCTATTGCCGAATGGCAACGGCATTACAAAAAAATCGGCGAGAAAGAAAATTATACCTCGGATCAAATCGAGGAATACAAAAGATATATCGATCTGATCGCCACGATGCATAATACGTGGTGCATTGAAAAATCAGAGGATAAATAACATCACAGGGTGCGTAGCTCAGAGGTAGAGCGGTGCAGGAATGCGAAATAGAAGCATAGAGGTTGGAATACCTCGCATTTCCGGGCGCAGGTCGCAGGTTCGAATCCTGCCACACTCCCAAAACAGCCGATTGTCCCGGCACAGGGGAAGCCTGATAACCCTAATCATTCAGGCCGACGCTTGCAACGTATATGCACTCCATGAGACTGGCGAGAAGATGTCTCCGCAAGTAGGCCAATAGCTGAAATGCGCGCAAGACTGGCATAGGCTCCGAAGCTGCGATGATATGAGCGGCGAGGACCACCGGGATAAATGAAGCATTTATTATGCCCGGAATGGTTTGAATGTACCTATCCGGGCTCTAATGCAGGCTTTGCGCACACGTTCTTTCCAATCTGGGTAATTATTAGTTTTTCATTATTTGCATAGCACAAAGCCTGCTTCATGCCCGCGTGCAGTTTTGGAGATTGGTAGGTTTTGTTTGAAGTGGATATTTGTGTGTGACGGCGCGCGGGCTTTTTGAAACACCTTAAAACAAATATATACTATGGAGAAGAGAACATTTTTAGGCTTCGACGTGACGCCACGTAAGAAGTTGTGGAACCGAATCTGCGAACTGGAGTATCAGTCCGGCATCTACCTTACGGAGCGTAACAAAGCAGATGCGGATATCGTCGCAGCAAACCAAGCCAACTTGGCCCTCACACAGAATGCCGACAAGCTGCAGAAGAAAGTTTTAGAACTGGAAGGCAAGCTGCAGAAGTTTCACCGCGTCCGTGGGAAAAGCGGCAAATACATCAAGACAGATGAACGATCCGCAGGCTAATGTCTTGTCCTATTTGAAGCAGGGCGGACGATTGACGGTACGAAAGGCCGAAAGGTTGTACCACACAACGGAGCTCAGACGTATAATTAGCCGGCTCCGGAAGATGGGATACTCCATTTGCTCGAACAAACAAAAGGCCGTTACGGAAGACGGACGGCTGACGCAGTTTAACGAGTACTATATGCCGCAGGTAGCGGATTCCTGCCAATAATCCGCAATCGTATTTTAAGTGTAAGTTAGTGGATTCGGCGTTCTCCGTGACGGCCTGCGCCGGGTGTGCCTGCCGGTATCGAAGCCCTACGCGGTGGCGTGGGCGAGCTGGGACGCCGGCGGCTTTTATTGAGCTATGGTGTAACGGTAACACAGCAGATTTTGGTTCTGCTGTTCCCGGTTCGAATCCGGGTAGCTCAACAGGGTTCTAACCCTAAGTTGTGAGTTTGATCGGGCGTTTGAGTCCATTCACAACGGAAGCTGACAGAGGGTATATCCCTCGACAATCCGAGGCCGCGTGAATAACAGTAGCAAGGCCGAGGCGGGCTAAGCCCACGAAACGGGCAGAACGCAAACCGGCGGCGCGGGAGCCGTGTCGCCACCGCGGGGGTAGTAAGAAGCCCCCGCTTCTTTTGGATACAATCAAACGACCATGAATAAATATCTTCAAGAACTCAAAGACAACGGGCTGGTCCCCTTGCGATTGGACAACAACACGGTTCTGTTCGTACCTCCGGAGAAAGCCAACCGAAAGTACAAGGATAAGTACCTTAAGAATGCCGAGAGGGCGCGGAGGATGGCACTTAATTTGAGATAGAGTAAATGAAAAAGTGGAGTGTCCTACCACTCCACGACGGCATTGGTTAAGCTACATTATTAACCGGTACCCATATTGCAAAAACTTTAGCGTTTTTGGGATAAATAATTTTCCCATTTTTACGGATGTATTTGCAAAATACGAGTTTATACAACTTGCCGTTTTTGGACTTAAGAGATTCCATAAATAACACCTCCTTTCTTTGTTGCCTTTCGGCTTAAAATCTTGCATCCTACTGCAAGACAAAACCCGGTAGTAGGATACCGGGTCTTTTAAACTTGTGTTTGGAATAATTTGAAAAGACGATGTTATTCCTTCATCTCTTAAGTCCAATGCAAATATAGGTGTATTTTACTTTACCTGCAACAAGTATAAATAATTACACACTTTATATTTGTTTAATATAGATAAAATCTATTTTCACTATGACAACCATCGAAGAGCGAGCAAAGCGTATTTGCGCAAATACTTTTTGTAATCAATCCCACGCGCCTGTATGCAAAACATGCGCATGGCGTCTTAATAGTGAACCGGCAGAACCGCAATGTAGTGTCTCGGAATATAAAGACGTGATTAAGGACATATATGAGTCGGCTATTTGTCAGTTAATATTACAACGCGATGAACTGACACGCGAGGATAATTTAAAAGGTGAAAACCATATTGAAATAGAGAATCGCAACATTCATTTTTATAACGAGTGTGATAATCCTATACATACCGGTTTTTGCCCCGTGTCAGGACCTTTATCCGAAATAAGAAGTAATTGGCGTCCTATCCACGAATAACGTGTAAAGAATTCTCGATTTTCTTTACATGTTCGCACGAAATGCAAAGATTTTTTATATGTCTAAAATACTGAAAAACTATGCGAGAGATTAAATTCCGAGGCAAGCGCCTCGACGGTAAAGGCTGGGCATTCGGACACCTTGTAAAAATGTGGGGTGAATGGCATATCATAGACTGGAACGATGAAAATACGGCATACCCAGTTGATCCCGATACCGTCGGCCAGTACACGGAGCAGAAAGACAAGAACGGCAAGGATATTTGGGAGGGGGATATAGTAGAATGGGAAAATCTCATGAAAACCAATATGCGTAGCGTAATTGCCTATCGAGATCGGATGTTCTGTTTTGTAGATGCGAATAATGAACCTGAGGAAATTTGGTGTTATTCATTTACGAAAATAGGTAATATCCACGACAACCCGGAATTACTGAAATAGCTATGAATGAGATACAACCCTTATGCATTGTGAACGGTCAGTTCATGCGTGGCAATTGCATCGTCGAACCTGAAATTGGGAACCGAGAGCAAATCGAATGTTTGCAAGCTTATGAAAAAGCGGCCCAAAAGGCGGCTGAAGAAGCCGTAACAGAGGGTATTAAATGCGAATTTTACGCGACACATATTGTATATACATCTAACATCAAACTAAAGTGCTTGTGTGGGGAGGTATTGATGAACAGTAATAGCGCTTGCGACGCCTACGATTCTGATGAATTAGAATGGCTCGAACAAGACTGGGATGACTATATAGTCATCTGTGACTATTGTGATCGTAAATACAAGATACAAGGCGGACGCGCCCGGTTAATTTCAAAATAATTTTGCAGATTCGGAATGAATTCCTATATTTGTAGAGCCAAACCACCCAATTGAGGGTAAATCAGAAAATACAAAACGCCTTTTAGGGCGTGTTCTCGGTTCACTTCTGCACCCGCAGTTGTGGTGGTTTGGCGACTAACTGGAGGGCACGTCCTTCTTTTTATACATATTGTTCAACTAACTTGTGTTAACCAAATGCCAAACCACAACACAAGTGGTATCCGGGTAAATAACACCCAGACCACACCGCGCGCCAAGAAAAGCCGCACCGCATTCTACCGTTGCCATCTCAAGGCCAACAAACCCCTATTTTCATCTGATAGGGTCGATTACACCAACGTTATCCGCGCCACGTGCGAGGAGCATGCTTTAGGCTGTTTCCTTGCTCAGTTCCGCGTGCTCTATCCCGCGTATGCTGTCGTTGTCGGCACCATACTCGTAAGCCGGGTATTCCCCTCCAAGTCTAAACATTAAACCGCTGAATCATGGATAATGATATTCAGCTTGTCGGCGTAAGACGCACCGATAAGCAGCTGCTCACCGCCATAGTTTGGCGCATGCAGTACAGAATCCGGCGACGTGTCATACGCAGGATAAGCCTCTGGAATTACGTATCGTACAATCGTATGAGAGGGAGGAACGTGATATGACCGAGTTATTCATCTTCCTGATGTGGGCGGTTCCGCTTGCCGTCGTGTTCCGCTGGGTGCTGTCGAACCAGCATCGCAAGAAAGAAATAGGCGAATTGTTGGATAAAATCTTCGAATAATTATGAAAACATTTAAGGATCTTAAATTTACCCCACATAAAATCGGTGTCGGAACTCACGCCCAAATGTATTTTGACAATGGATATGGAGTGTCTGTTGTGTGCGGAGAGTTGTTCTATTCTAATGGAATTGATACTTATGAGGTTGCGATACTACACAACGGTTATATAACTTACTCTACTGATATAACGTCTGATGTGTTGGGAGACCAGACGGCGGATGAAGTGTCAGAAATTATGCGTCGAGTTCAAAAACTTAAATAGTCATGGACACACAATATTACACGACAACCGCGTCCCCGGTGCTGACGTTCGAAGAGTATCACGATATTCCGAGCGAACATATAACGGGCCAGCGGTCGCCATTCTCCCAGAGGGCCAGAACGCTGATGGACGTAGACCTGAAGTTGATTTATCGGGCCATCCGCGAAGCCATACAGAAGGATATGCGCGGTGATGAAGACAAGCGGGTCTATACGGTGGCCTACAAAATATACGACATCAAAGCGATCC
>ERZ857951.567-NODE-567-length-48089-cov-3.896698_pt1 | contig 48089 bp, 45 predicted proteins | sample MGYA00519759_ERZ857951 | MGnify/ENA primary metagenome ERZ857951 (study PRJEB31778, sample SAMEA3449377) | human gut metagenome | biome: human gut; feature: human-associated habitat; material: faeces | place: United Kingdom | collected 2010/2012 ...
CCGCCATCACCATGAACTCAGAATTGAGCCCACTGGTTTCCAAGTCGTTCATTCGGGAAAAGCTCATTGAGTACGGCGGCCACCATTCGCCGGAGTATCAAATCCGGGTGTTGGGCAACTTGCCCGACAACCTGTCGGGCTACCTTATTCCCCGGAGCTGGTGCGTCCAGTGCGTGTCGTACAAAATCGTCCACGCCGAACCGTGGGGCTACGTGCTCTGCTGCGACGTGGCCGAGGGCGTTCATCGTGACTCTTCCGTCATGACCCTGTTCAAAGTTTCCGGCCATGGCTCCGGACGTATGGCGGAGACGGTCGCCTGCGACGAATTTCTGGACCTAGATGAAAAGCAGTTCGCGCGCCGCATCGCAGCCGAGTATCACCGCTTGCCCGCCCTGACCATCGCCGTGGACGCCGACGGCGCGGGCCGCACGGTCATTCTGGAACTGGAAGAAATGGGCATCCCGGTTGAGCGTATTCACTGGGGCCTGCCGTGCCACACCACTGCGGACCAGAGGAGGTATTTCAACCAACGCGCCTTCGCCCACTACAAGCTCCGCGAAGCCATTTTCGAGGAACGGTTCAAGGGACCGGCGGACAACAAGAAGTTTGTCGAACAGGCGTCCCGGCTGCCCTATAAAATCGACGAGCGCGGTCGCTACCAGATGCTGCCCAAGGACCAGATGAAGACACAGGGCATCAAAAGCCCGGACGTGAGCGACACCTGCTGTTTTGTCTTCCTGGTGGACTATGTGCCGGCGGAACAGGCCCGGCAGGAGCAAGGCGAAACGTCCGAACTGTTGCGCCTGGCGCGCGAAATGGCCCGCCTGCATGACGGGGAAGACACAAGGAGCCGTCTGTGAAGACAAAACAAATTTTCGCGGTGTCCCTGGACAGCCCCCAAAAGCATCGGGCGGCGGCCACGCTGTTTGATGATACGCGCCTTGTCATCACCCACTGCGTCCCTATCACGGGGGCGCCGGACATCTGGCGCGACAAGCTGAAACTGGAAATCGCAGAAAAGGCCCAACAGGGGTTCGCGGTCATCGTGGAGGACCGCTCCGGACGCTTCTCGCCGTGGGCCAGCCCGTTTTGTTTCGAGGATGTGGAGGACGAACGCACCATGCTCCAGCAAGCTCTGGACTGGTGGTTCAGCCTGGAAAATTCCGGCAACCTGATTCTTGACCCAGCCGTGCGGCGCTTTGCCATCCGGGCCGGGGAAGAAGGCGGCCTCATCGACATCAAGCACGACGACAAGGGCCGGGTTATCTATCATCCCAACTGGGTGGCATTCGGCGGTGGGCACAAGGCCATGCTCCTGTGCGTGGCCGCCGCCATGCTGGAAAACCCGCTCTCGGAACGCTGGATTGCGGCCATGCTGGGCGCGCTTCCTTCCGTGACGCCTGTTCCCCCGTCACCGCTGAGTTCGTGGACGGCCATCACCCGTGGCGTCGATACCGCAGCCGCCAAACGTATTGAACAGAAGTATCACGACCGGCAAGACCGGCTCCGGAGGTGAGTATGGAGGACAGGCTTTCCCCGCTCAATATTGCGGACCCATTGGTCCGGGTCGAACTGTACCGGGAAATCAGGGACGCGCAGGCCCGCCGGCAAGCCGGATGGGCAGCCTACGAGGTGCAGCCCGCGGACGCCCTCATGCCGGAATTGATTGCCTACAAGGTCTACAAGCTGGATACGCTGAAATGGGTGGTCATGGTGGCGGCCGAACTGGATAACCCCCGTGAGCGGCTCGAAGAGGGAAAGACGCTGCATCTGCCGTCGACGGCCTGGATACGTGAGCGCATCAAGCATTACCAGACCGTCGAACAAAGCAGCGTCAGGTAGAAGCTATGGCGACGAAAGACAAAGATTCCGTGTTGCAACAGCTCCGCGAATTTGAACGGGAGGCCACGTCCGAGAGGCGTGATGCCCGGGAACTCCGCGAGGACGCTGTAGGGCTTCTGACACCGGCCCTGCTGCGCAAGCACATTCGCGCCGGCACTGACCTCGTGCTGGCCTATGGCCGGAAGGGGCACACGGTCGAATTCACCGTGGATGACCTCAAAAGGTTCGTGGAGGCCAACACACGGGCGCAAAAGACGTTCCGCCGGGATGTGCGCGGCGTCCCGCTGCTGCAACTGGAAAAAGCGTCGGCTCCCGACGACGTGAGGCGCAGCCGGAATGTCCGTTCCGCGACGCTCTACAAGGTCAACAAAAATTTGCTGTTTTTCAGTGTGACCGGCAACTCCAAGCCGCACTATCAGGTGCGCGTGCGCCTGGAAGATTGGGACATGGCGCTTCATTCCCCCTATGCCAATGCCCTCACCGCCGCGCGCACCGTGGCCACGGGCCGCATTTCTTTCGATTGCTCCTGCGGAAGGCATCAATACTGGTATCGCTACCTGAGCAACATCGGCGGGTTCGACGTGAATCCCCCCAAAGAGCAGGACTTCCCGAAAATCCGCAATCCCGGCCTCAAAGGCTGCTGTTGCAAGCACGTTCTCAAAGTCCTGCGGGTGCTCAAGAGCAATACGATACATGCGTTTCTCGCCGGAGAAATTGACCGCCAGGCCTCGACCGTGGGTTTTGCCGATACCGTGCGCGCCCGCTTCTTGAAGGCGAATGAGGTGCGGCAGGTTTCCGCCGCGCGCGGCGTGTCCAGGAATACGAAAGAGGGACGCCAGGCCTACCGGCGCTTTCTGCGCGAGGCGCAAGAATTCATCAGGGGCGCGAAGGAAAAGAAGGCCGTGCGCGAGATGCAGGAAAAACTCCGACCACGGGGCAAGCCTTCCAAGTCTCCCCCTGTCGCTCCTCAAGATTCCGGCCGCCGCAGGGCCTTGATTGAAAATCTTCGCAACCTGACCGTGGCTGTAAAATTCAAACTCCCCGGCTTCAATCTGAAAACCGGGCTGGAAAACCTGAGCCAAAAATATGGCCTGAGCGCCGATGAACTCAAAGCCATTATGAAGCAGGAAGGCATCTCATGACGCACATGCTTAATCAACTGCGCCCGCGCGACTTCCGCGCGCCGGGAACTGTGCTGCAGGCCGACTTTGCCACCATGCTCCAGCATGACCCCAAGGCGTTTGACTGCCTGATTTTTCCGGCACTGCCCGGTAGAGATGAGACCGTGGCCGTGGAGGCGGACCCGGTGGGCGCCCTGGACTCGAACGAACGCGCCCAGACGTATGGGAATCCCGAGCAAGGCCGCGCGCTGATAGTGCCGGAGGAAGGGCTTGATTTTGACGTGCTGGCCGGAGAACTGGCGAACAGCTTTCTCGGCGCATCCGCACCCATGAATATCCTGCTGTCCAAGCCTGTTCGCAATTTTTCGCTCATCCAATGGTTGGAATACGCCACACCGGACGCGGAGGAGCCGGAATTGCGCACTGTGTACGTGCTGGATTCCAAGGCGGCGGGCCGCACGGCCGGGGCCGGGGTAGTGTATATCTGCGCGCCGCTGCCGGCGCTGGGGGAAGTCCCGGACCTGCCACCAGCGCCGGAAGAACCGGAACAGGATGGAGAGGGACGGACAGCACCCGCCCATGGCCAGACGCCTCCGGCGGATGACCCGGTGGGGGTGCTGTGATGGCCGACTATTTCGGAGAATTGACTGTTTGTTTTTTAGCCAGTGCTTCCTTAGTTGTTGTGCCTACTTCTGAGTAGATGACTCCGCCATTCCAACTGACAATTTCAGATCCACACTTCTCACAGAAGATTTTATCTTTGTCTCGAACAGGACAATGCTCACGTTCAATTAAGTAAACCATAGGACAATGTTCATTAGGGCATGGGTAGGGCGTTGGCATATATTCATTCCTCCGTTGATAATAGTTATGCTATAGCCATAATCGGATACCTTGTTACCTATGCTAGATGTAAGGCAATATTCTTTCCTTCGTGAAAGGGAGGGGATTGTCATCATGACAACACCCCACCGGCTTTCATCGACATTTGGCATGGCTGCGCTACTTACGCAAATAATTGGAAACGCTGCTCTGTGAAATCCCTAATTTTTTTGCGATTTCTGTCTGCGTCAGCTTGTCTCTTGTTTTCATTTGGTGGACAAGGCTTACCATCTCTTTGCGTGTCATTTGGTCAGGATTGAATGCCGTGAAAGCTTGAAACCCACCTTTTGAATAGACCTGCTGGGTGAAGACACGTCCGTCGCTCTTTTTCACAGTAGCCTCAGCAAATCCACCACGGTACTCAATGGTGACCGTGTCGTCAGGCTCAGCCCCCATACTTGGCAACAAGCTGGGAAGTATTGTCGGTAGCTCGCTCATATTATAATCTCCTCAAGTTGTGTGACTTGCACTATATCAATTCCTTGCTTGAAAACTACCATTTTTATTATTTTTAGCAAGAGGGAATATTTCTTAAAAAATGGTGCGACAAACTATTCCTCCCGTTGTCATCCCACTAACAAGACAAATACACCAGATATGCAGGTTTTTTCTTTGTCTCTCTGTAAAATGCCGCATACCATCGAGAGATACGGAGGATTCTACCATGGCCGAACCGAATGCCATAAGTGACCTGCAAGCCGTGGACTTCGCCATGGGCGGGGTCATTGTCGGGGCCTATGACGGCATGGAAGATGACCGCCCCGAAGCCTTCCGGCGTTTTCTGGCCCGGTCGCCCAAGGACAAGATTTTCCGGGCGGAAAACGAAGACCCCATGTCTTTACTGCGCCGCATTGCCCAGCAAAAGGCCGGGGACACAAAGACGTTGCCGGATTTGCCCGTGGTCGCCTACTACCGCGCGCCCGGCATCTCCGGGAGCATGGAAAAACCCGTGGTGCTTGCCGTGGAACGCTACATGGACGATTTGCGCCGGGGATTCAATATCAGCGCCATCCCCGTGTCTCTCACGTATTCGCTGCTGTGGTGCGCCTGGGACAAGCCCACCCTCGACAAAATCACGCTGGCTTGGTTCTGCTACGTGGCCCAGCGCGGGCGCCGCAACAGCCGTTTCATGGTGCCGTATCTGTTGGGAAGTGAACTTGTCGAAATCCCGGCGTCTTTGTCCGCCCCCCGTGAAATCCAGGGGGACAATGCCAGCGCCGACCAGGCCCAAGGGCGCTTATGGGCGGCCCGGACCCTGGTGGAGGTGTCCACACAGGTGTTGTACGGCCGCGAAGTGCAGCCGGTGGACGAAATCACGGTACTGGGCATGGCCCGGCTGACGTCCGGCAGGTGACAGCATGGCCGATGACAGTCTTTTCAAAAAGTTCGTGCATGTGCGCACCGGCAAGGAATTCGACATCGGCTTTCTGCGGGAATCGAACTACGTGGAGACCTTGGGCATGGACGGCCCGAAGCTGATGATGACGTGGGATGACCCCAACCGCTACATCAAGGATGTCTTGCAGGTCCGCGAGCTGGATGACGTGGAGGCTCACCTTTCCGATGACTGGCTGGACGGCATGAACATAATGCTGCCTTTCACTGTGATGATGGACCCGTCAGCGGACCGTTTTCTCAAGTTCAACCTCATGGCCTCCCCGGTCTTCAAGCTCAAGCGGCTGGCGGACAAGACGCGCATTTTTCGCCAACGGGGCGTTCCGGAAATTCTTCAAGCCTTCTCCGGCGGCCTCAAGGTGGAGGCGGGCCAATTTCCGATTGTTGAGGACTACCATTGCATCGCGGGCGAGCGCCCATCCGCCTTGTTGCGTCAGATCGCCCACGAACAGGGAGCGCATATCTGGCTGGGGCGGGACGGCTGGCAGGTCAAGACCTTTGCGAGCCTGTTTGCCGCGGCCCCGGCCTTCGAATACCATTACGGCAAGCCCGGCGCGGATTTCGAGATTATCAGCTTTACCCGGCCCAGCCAGCAGACGCAGGTACAGGAACAGGTGGTGCGCGGGTACACCGGCTGGAATGACGTGCTGGGGCGCGTGAAGGCCCCGTCCTCCGGCCCGGTGCTGTCCAAGGCCTCGAAATATGCTCCGGCGCAATTTTCATCACAGAATGTCCGGACGCTGGGGAATCAGCCCACGTCCTACCGGATTGCCGTGGATTTTATGGGGTATGGCAACGGCTTTCTGACGCCGGGCATGGCCCTCAAGCTCTGGTGGCACATGGCGACGCCGGACCGCCCCCTGGACGAATCCCTGCCGGACAAGGTGGTGATTCACAGCGTCGCGCACTACTATTCAGCCCAGAAATACTACTGCCGCGTGAAGGGGGCGGTGCCTCTTGAGCCAACAGCCTAAAACCTATCAAGGCGAGTACGTGGCCGAGGTCGTGAACGTCAACGACCCGAAACACTGGATGCGCGTCCAGGTGCGCATCTTCGACATTTTTGACGACGTGCCCACGGCGGACTTGCCGTGGGCCACGTACAATCTCCCGCTTGGAGTCCGCCCGGCCGACGGCGGTATGACCCCGGTTCAGGTAGGCGATCAGGTATGGGTGGATTTTCCGTTCAACGGGGACACCCGGCGCCCGCGCATTACCGGCGGGGTGCATTTCATCCCGGAGGGCAAACCGAATCTGCCTGCGGAGATGTGGCAGGGACCGGGCCAGGTCCAGCACAAGCGAACTCCGGATGAACCCACGCCCGTAACGCCCGGCTACCATGAGGACGTGGTTTTCAAGCAGCACGGCGTCCTGGTCCAGCTCACCAAACAAGGCTCTCTGCGGGCCACGCAGTTGAGCAGCGGGAGCGCGCTGGAGATATGCCCGGACGGGTCCATCGTGGTCCACAGCGAACGGGATATCTACTACAGCGCCACCGGGAATTGCCTCTTTGACGTGAAGGGCAATTACGAATTGCGTGTGGGCGGCAATATGACCCAGACCGCCGCAGGTGCTGGAATAATGCAATCAAAGGGCAGCATGTCAGTAGGCAGCTCCGCTGAAAGCCTGAATTTGGCCGCAGCCCAACAGGGGAGCATGAGCGGCCCCGGCGGGCTGACATTTGCGGGACCATCGACGTTCAAGGACAACATAGACGTTGGAGGCGACGTGAAAGCTGGGGGCAGCGTGATTGATGCCGGAGGAAACACAAATCACCATTCACATTGACCAGTTCCCGATTCCGCACTGGCCCACTGCTGGCTGATTGCCATGAATTTATATTCACCCAATATTGACAAAGGAGGCGTAGGGATATATATATGAACCGGAGGCTTTGTTTGATTGCTGCTTTGTCGGTAGTCGGGCATTGCCTTTTCTATTTTTAATCCTGCTCTGACAGGGGACGCAGATCGTCAATAACTGCGAAACTCCATATACAGAAATTTTCGTTTGTTCCCCTCTCCCTAGAAGCCCGATAGCGTAATGAGCAGACTTGCTTGGCCAAATCATTCAATTCTGGTCGGGCAGGTGTTGTCATTGGGCCGACCTGCACTCCCCAAGAAATGATGTACGCAACAAGGTCAGCGACCTGCACTAACGTAGTCAAATCACTATGCACAAAAAACGGTTCCGGGATGATATGGGATGAACGAGCCCTTCCACGGGTAGTTTGAAGAAAATACTTCTCCATCTGGTCTACGAGAATATGGCTTTGCGATTTTTCGAGTTCGTCAAAGACAATCCCCCCCATAGGGGCTGTTTGGTTATCTTCAAGAAAGTAAAAATACCGCTCAAAAAGATATGAATAATCTTTGCGGAGCATTTCTCTTTCCGCAGGCCTTGGTGCGGAAACGTCTACAATGCTTGCAAACGCCTTGACTCTATTTTGAGCACATAACGTCAACACATCCTGAACAAAAGCGATTTTAGCCTGTCCCAGAGCCGTCAACTCCTGCCTACTCGGAGATTCTCGCGTATTTCCTTTTAGCAAGCAGCTTTTCGCAAAATTTCTTCTTTCTTCCAGGGAAAAGGGATCAAGCTGTTGTGCGTGCCGGAATACTTTGGCCTTGAGGATTTTTTTTCCTTTGAGTTCCAGTTCTCCGGCGCTCACACGCATTCCGAAGTGTTTCTCTTCCAGCGCATGAAGTTGCTGAATGAAGGGCCAAATTTCTCTATCCTCAATCGCTACTCCTGCGAGCACTTCATAAGGCGACGCGTTATGATCCTGTCCACTTTCATCAATAAAAAGGAAGTATCCCATTCTGCCGCCTCATTATACTATTTTGAGATATGATGTATGGAAAAGTAGAATTTATCTAAACTCAGGCGTCAAATCAAGCTAGCCCATTTTACCCTACCGACCGGGCAGAGTTGAGGGCTGTCCCTCAATCCCCGACCATCCGGCCGGGGATTTTTTCTTCTCTCCCCTAAATACACCATATCTGCATTGAAAACTGTGTACTCGGTTTTCGCTCCATTGTCAGATTGTGACCAGCCTCCGGTGTGAGGCCAAAATCGCAAACCAGACAACGGAGCGCAGACATGAGCAACATTGACGGCTTCAAAAAGCAAATCGCCAACATCACCACGCGGGCGCATGAGATGCGCTCCGTGCTGATTGACCCCATTGTGGATGATGGCGGCAAAATCATCGCAGACCCCCGGACGCGCGCTGCCCAGCTCAAGAGCGCCGTGGCAAACTCTCTCTACGAAAGCGCCGGCGAACACGCGGAAATGATTGTCGGGGCGCACAGCCGGTCCCTGCGGGCATACTGCGAGCGGTACGACCGCATGCCGTCGGACGAAGTGCTTGCCAGCGCCCATCAGGCGATTGAAAACGCCTTGGTGGTCGGCCGCAAGGGAGATGGCGCGCCGTCCGGCATCGGCGTTTTTGAAAACGCGGACATGAGTACCACCGAGGGCATCATGATGCGGGACCGCATGGTCTCGTTGGTCCTGCCCGTGATGCTGATGTCCGTGACCTCCCAAATGGTCACCCTGATTCCCGGCCAGTTCAACCAAAGCGAACTGTTCCGCGTCTACCGCGTCGCGGGCTCCACGTTTGGCGACCTCGCCAAGGGAGACCGGATCGACTACGGCTACAATGGCCGTTATGCCGTGATGGACCAGATGGCCGAGGCCGGAACCGGCGACGGTACACTGAAAAAGTTTTCCCTGAGCACCAATGCCAAATTCGGCGCGACATATCCGCTCAAGCGCAAGTGCGTGAAAATTTTGCATGACCGCAACGTGGTGGGGGCCGACGACGGCAACGGCCATGTCATGGGCGCGTTCAGCCTTGGCGGCGCCACGGTGACTCTCACCGGCACGGTCGATTATGCGGCGGGCACCGTGGATGCGGAGTTCAGCGCCGCCCCCGCTGCCGGTATTGCCGTGCATATCGGCTATGACGTGGACATCGAAAAAGACTCCTCACTGATTCCCCGCATCGACCATCAGATGGACAGCCGGGTGCTGTTGCCGCACGAATCCGCCATCGCGGGCAATGTGACCCTGCAAGCCCTCTGGGGCCTGCGCCGTGAATTCGGCCTGGACGCCGACAACATGGCCATGTCCGGCATGCGCAATGTGCTGGCGGCCGACAAGGACCGCAAAATCCTGCGCGACATGAGCTTCTACGCCCGCGACGTGGTGGAATGGACCTATGACGGCCCGGACTCCCTCACCCTGCGGGAGCATTACGAAACGCTCAACGCCGCGCTGCTCACGCTCGACTCCAAGATGATGATGGCCAACGGCATCAGTGGTCTCGTGGGCCTCGTGGGCGACACCAACGCCGTCAATATCTTCCGCTACCTGCCCGCGCCGCTGTTCGTGGCCGCCCCCGGATACCGCAGCATTCCCCAGCCCCACTACGTCGGACGTGTGTTTGGGCAGTGGGATTTATACTGCGATCCCAACCAGGACGCTTACACCTGCCTTGCCTATGCGCGCGGTCAGGAGCACGGCCAGACCGGCTATGTGGCCGGCGACGCCATTCCGGCCCTGACATTCCGCCATGCCGTTCTGGGCGACCTCATCACCAACTCGACCATGTGGGATTTGTCCTACCGCGACCTCCAGCCGTTCGACGGCCGCGACTACCTCATGAAGCTGAAAATGGTGTCCGCCTAACCCCCCGCCCACGGAGAACCGACTATGAAAACTCTCAAAGTGTGTATCGAGAACAATGGGTCCACGTCGATTACCGTCAAAGGGCGAAACGGCATCAGGATTCCCGCCCACGCCACCGGCGATGCCGCCGTTGCCCTGGACTTGCCCGACACCCCGCAAATCGCCAAGACCCTCAGTCGACTGCGCCGGGAATATCCGGCTCTGCGCATCAAGGTGGAAAAAACGGAAAGCTGCGAATCCGGCGACGATGCGAGCGGGCAGGAGCAGAAGCAGGGGGCCGCTCAGGAAGACGATTCGGAGCAGTCCCCGTCTGATTCCGTCCCCATGGACAAGGACGCCTTCACGGCCCGCGTGACCGGCACGGCGGAAAAGGGCTCCGGCTGGTGGCATGTCATCGTCGAAGGCGTCACGGAACCGTTCAAGGTGCGCGGCGCCAAGGATGCGGCCCACGCCGTGGACCTGGCCTATGACGCCTACCTTGAAAACCTCACCGCCCCGGCGGAAGGCGAATAGCCATGAAAAGCGTGATTACCAACGCGGCCGAAATCACGGTCCTGGAACCCATCGACAACAACTACAAAACGGGCGGCGGTCCGGTCAGCGTCGGCGGTTGCGTCGTGGTGGCGACCAAGGGCAGGCCCTTTGTGCCGCATGAAATCTTTGGCGTGGGCACCAGCCAGGAAGATACCTTCGGCAAGCCCCTGCCCAAGAAAGCCTACGGCATGGAAGGCCTGCGCCAGCTTTCAGAAGCGGCCAAAGAATGCAACTGGGTACAGACGGTGCGCGTCGTGAATTCGACGGAGTACCGCTATCCTTCCCAGGCCTATCTGCTGTTCAAAGAGCGCGGTGACTGGGCTGCAGGCACGCTCTACATGCCCGGCGATGTCGTTACCCACGGCGGACAACAGTTCATCGCCGCCGCGGAACACACCGCAGCCACGCCCCCGGCCGTCGGGTCCGGCGAATGGCTTGCGTACACCGGCCCGGTCGAAAAGGATTCGCACCGCTACAATGAAAAGGTACTGGTGGGCGATGACGGCTACTGGCTGGTTTTGTACCCCATCGACGGCGACGCCAGCCTGAAACGCACGGTGCGCATCGAGGACGTGGACACCGAGAAGGAACGCTTCCGCCTGGTCCTCTACGACAAGGACGATACCGGCTACGAATACGAGTTGGAAAGCCTGCTGGTCGGCATCGGAGAAGACGACAAGGACGATATGGGCCGCCCGGCCTACATCGAAACCGTCTTTGAAACCCAGTCCACCCATTTCCGCTGCGATTTTCTGGAAGGCACCACATGGGTCGAACTGGAACCCATTTTGCTGGCCCTGGAGCACAAGAAAGCCACCCCGCAAGGTGTGAGTTTCGAAGGCGGCACGTCCGGCGGTGAACCGGAAATTGACGACTGGCTCAAGGCGGTTGAACTGCTGCGCAGGGAATCCCTGCCGCTGAACCTGCTCTTTGCCGCAGGCATCTCCGACCCGGACGTGCTGGCGCGCATGGCTGAAATTGCCGACTTCCGGCATATCGCGTTTTTCTTCGACGTGCCGTCGTACCTGCCTCAGAGCGGCGCGCTGGACTGGCTCAAGGACATGGGACTCAAATCCCGTCATGCCCGCGCCTACTACGCGCCGTTCGAGGCGTCGGACCCCTGGCGAGGCGGCAAAACCGTATGGGGCGTGTCCGGGGCCATGGCTGCGGCCAAGGCGCGCGGCAACGCCATCTTCACGAAGAACGTGCCCGGCGTCCATTACTCCCCGGCCGGGGAGAAGCGCGGCTATCTGTCGCGTACCGGCGTGGCCTGCCTGTTCCCGGATGAAACTTTGAACCGGGACACGCTGTACACGGCCCGGCTCAACCCGGTCATCCCGATGACCAGCGGCGGGGCCTGCGCGGATGACGACCTGACCCAGCACTTCCTGGAAAATTATCTGCGTTTCGGTTGGATCAACGACACGCTGGATTACATCGACCAGCGTTTCGTGGAAGCCGCCCGCATCGCCAAATTCGAGCCCGACGGCCTGACCTACGAGATTCTTTATAAGCTTGTAAAGCAGATTCTGGACGAACTGGTGACTTCCGGCGCCCTGGTGAAGCCCAGAGACCCGGAGCAGGACGGCAACAAGGAATACATTATCACCATCACGCAGGTCGAAATCGACCTGTGGCATGTCGAATGGGCGGTGTGCATCACCGGCGCGGCCCGCCGCATCGCTGGGCAGCCACGCCTCATCAAATAGAAGGGACTCCACATGAACGATATTTTCGCATTTGACGATCCCACCTTCCCCAGCACCAAGGTGGGGCAACGGCTGGAGGGACTTTTTGAGTCCGCAGATTCCGGCGCGGGCAAACCCGCAGACGCCCCGGACGCGGTGGAAGTGTTCGCCCGCCAGCAGGCGCGCACGCAGGCCATGAGCGCGGTTCTCGCCTGGGTGGAGGACGGCGACTACACCTACACGGCCCTGGATGAATTCATCTGCGGCGTGGCGGACCTCGACGGGGATTTTGAAATTTCCGACGAGGAAGAGGCCGTCTACAACGCCATCTGGCAGCAAGTGCCCGATGCCCTGCAAACCCTGGGGGCCGACGAGTCCGATGTGAACGAGCTGGTGAACAGCGAGGACAACGACGCCGCCGCCCGCATCGGCAAAGCCCTGTCCGCGGACATGGATGAGACGACCGCTGACGACGAAGAAATCATCGCGGGCTTTGCCTTGGGCGAAGACGCCGTATTCGAGAACGCCTCGGACGATCCCGAAGGCCGGCACATGATTCTCGAAGCCACGTACAAACGTCGGAAGGTGGTGCGGGACGGCAAAGTGCAGGTTATCCGCAAACGCATCTCCGGCAAGGTCCGGCTGTCCGCCGCCCAAAAGGCCGCGCTGCGCAAAGCCCGCCGCAAGGCGAACACCGGGGCGGCCAAGCTGGCCCGGCGCAAGTCCATGCGCATCCGTAGCCGCCGCAAGCTGTAAAGGGGCGTATCCATGCAGGTCATCGGCAATCGTGACACGCGCCTGTCACAGTTTCGCAAATGCTGGATTTCAGGCGGTGAGGTCACGATTGTCGGGGCCTGGGGTGCGGGAACCAGCAAGGAACTCACGGCAAACTGGGCGTCTCCCTTCGAGGGGGAGTCCATCGGCAACAAGATTCCGATAGCTGGGGGCGTAGCGCAGGCGGCTACGGACATGACGACCATTACAACCCTGAACAGCCGCCAGACATGGGAAGGCAACCGTCCGACTACGTTTACCCTGGAACTCAAGCTGTACGCCTTGGAAGACCCCGACACGGAAGTCATGCAGCCCATAAGGGAGTTGGAGGTTATGGCCGCGCCGGATGTGAACGACACGCAACCCGTCGGCGGCCGCATCCCGGACCGGGTGTGCCTGAACATCGGCACCAAAACCATATACACCGACATGGTTATTGATTCGATTTCACAACCCTTTGACAAAGAAATTGATTCTCAGGGGCGTTTTGTCCGGGTCACACTCAATCTCCAACTCTCCACGCTGACGATGGTCAGCAAGGATATGCTCAGAAAGGGCTATGGCCTGCAACAAGCCTAAAAGGATACGAAGATGGGAAATATTTCGGATGTGGCTGGCAACATCAAAAAAATCCGCCAGGGCTACCGCAAGCTCCTTGCGCTCGGTGAGGGCGTAGCGGCCGACGAGTTCATTCTGACCGTCGAGGGCTACGCGGACCTGCGCTATCTGGTCCAGAGCACCCAACTCCCGGCCCTGATTAGGGAAACCATCGAATCCTACGGCCCGCAGGGGGTGCAGTTCAACCAGCAGGGCCGCTACAAAAACGCTCAGGACGTGCCCATCACGTTCAAGGAAGTCATCAAGGGCACGGCTTACAAGGCCCTGCGGGATTGGGTGAAGAACAAGAAATACCTCGAAGTCAAAATCGGCCTGGCCGGCGAGTCCTTCCCCACATCCAATGCCAATACCACTGTCACGCTGGAAGACTGCTGGATTGAGCTGGAAGGAGCGGACCTTTCCGTGGAAGACGGCGCTACACTGGTTCGCCCGTCCGGCACGCTGCACGCAAACTGGATCAGTTGGCTCGATGACGACCAAGAGGGCAACCTCTCCCTGGACGGGTAAACCATGACGCCGCAAGAACTGCTTGATGAAGTCAAAGGCCGGTTTGTGGTGCTGTATCATGATAATGATGCGGCGCTGCAACGGCTTTTGCGTCAGGCCCTTGGAAAATATCAGGACCGGGCCGGTGTCGTGATGGAAACGAGATACCCTGCGGGCACACTGGAAACCGATTTGCCGGACTTCTTTCTCGGCGTCGCCGCGTGCCAGGGCGAGGCGTGCCGCTTCGTGCCCGTGACGGTCGATGAGGAGTCCCAAAAGTTGTCCTTTCAGCCCGGAACCGCCAACGCGGGCGAGCTGACGCTTCACTGGCTGGCCCGGCTGCGGGACTGGCCTTTGGACAAGCCCTTGCCGCATGGCTGCACAGGGCTTGTAGGAGATTACCTGGAAGCCCTGATCGACATTCCGAACACCGCCCGGACCCGCGACGCTTATCACGCCATTGACGGTCCGGTGGCAGACCTGCCGTCCCTCCAGGAACTGAAAAGCCGCCTGGCGGAATTGGAACTGGCCATGGAAGAAAACAGGGCCATTCTCCCGTCCATCATGGTGATTTACTAAGGGATTGGCCGTGGCAGAGGATTTCAACAAACTGCGCTTGCTCGCGCGGAAGCTCGTAAAGACCGACTTTCAGAAGCAATGGCTTTTCCGTCTGGAAATCGAGGAGGAACCAGCGGACTTTGACTTGTATGTCAAAGACATCTCCTACAGTCCTCTGGAAATAACAACGGATGACGACACCTGCGGCGGCGTCACAATGACATGGCCCACCGGCCGCGCGCAGGTCAAAATTACGGCGACCATGCGCGATGACGCGGACGCCCGCATCAGCAAATTCATAGACGGCTGGTGCGAAAAGGTTGTGCATCCGGACGGAACCGTAGGCCTGCCCTATGGTGCGGACGGCTATGTACGGAAAATCCGTGTTTATCAGCAGCGCGATGACGGGTCCGAAACAGTGGCCGGAGAATGGGAAATGTACGCCATGTCGCGCGGGGACATCAGCCAGTCCAGAGAAAGCGGCGAATTTTTGGAATTTCCTGTTTCCTTCGTTCAGTTCAGCACGGCAACAAATACCACCAACGTCTAGAGGTGCAACATGCCTTCCTTTCTCCCGGATTTTGAACTCCCTTCCGACCCTTCCAAAGTCGTGCGCTTGCGCGAAGCGACCGTGGCTGACGCCATCGACTTCTCGGAAGTTGACCCGCAATGCGAGGAAGAGGCCACCACGCTCTTTTTTGAACGCCTCCAGGCCAAGGAAAAATACAGCGACCCAAAACGCTGGACCACGGAAGACCGGCGTTTCGCCCTGTTCATGTACCACCTGCACACCACGAAGTTTCCCGACATTCCCCTGACCTACGTCTGTGACCTCTGTACCGCCGCAACGGGCAAACAGGTACAGCATACCGTCTCCGTGAAGCTGGCCGACATCGCGGCCGACTACACACCGATGACGGGCAAGCCGGTGCGCGACGTGGTGCATGAAGGGCACGCCGTGCTGGTGCATCCCGTGTATGGAGCGGACGCCGAACTCATGGAAAAGGCGCGCATGGACATTCTTGAAGAGGAAGCTGCGACCGAAAAACGGGCGAGGAAGAAGCGAAGCCAACTCGGCATGTTGCGCCTCTTGTCGAGCCTGGACGTTCCGGGCTTGGCCCCGGATGCCAGCGAGGAGGAGCGCCGGGTGAAAGTGGAACAGTTCATTTTGGACATGGGCGCGGAAGAATTCAAGGAATTCAGGAGCAAGGTGCTGGAAGCGGTTGCTGATTTACGACACGGACTGAAATCGACCTTTCAGGATGGCCGCGTCCTGCTGGAAACGCCGCCCGTCAGGTGCGAGAAAGGCCGAGACAAGGAGGGGCCGGGGCTCCGGCTGCAATTTCACTTTCGGGCTTTCGACTACATTCCGAACGTATAGCGAGCGTGGTTGGGATACTATTTTGGGCAATCTCTGCCTCAATGACGGGCAGGACATGGGCAGTCTTCTGTCCTGCCCTGTGAGTCGGGTTCTGGCCCTGCATGAGGGGGCTGTGAGGCGACACAAGGCAATCGCCGCCGCAAGGCGCGGCAACGGCAGGCGCAGATGAAACCGGACAACGATTTTTCCTTACCCTTTGAAGGGAGGCCGCCCGACATTTCAGAGGGAGGAACAGGGGCCGGAGACGGGTTCTGGGAACACATCGCGGACCTGCTGGAGCAAATTGAGAAAAATACCCGCGGGATGACGGCCGCCGTCGGTAACACGGGGCGAGCGCCGACGGCGGGACGCGCAATCCGAGCCGTGGAACGCCCCTCCAGAGAGCGCGGCAAATCCGTGTTGCCGTTATCTCGGCCGGATACACAGCGGGCGGCGCGGGCGGAACGCGCTCCCTCCCGCCATACCCCTGCCCCAACTCCCCCCTCTCCTGCAGCTCGCCCGGCGCGGGGGCAGAATGCGCCATCCACGCCCGCAGCCGGAACCCAAGGGAACACACGCCCCTCCGGCCGCAGTTCCACCAAAACGCCCCTTGCTCCTGAACCGGCCCGGGAACGGACGCGGCAGGCTGAGAACACGGGGGGCGCGGCCCCGACAAAATCACAGCAGGAGCACACCAGAAGACGTGAAGAAGCCGTCGCCCGTGAGCAATCCAAGGGCGTCCTCGGCGTTTTGAAAAAAAATCTCGCTAACTGGGATGGTTCCGTAGCATCTCCCGATAAGGGCGACCTGCAAAATGCGGCTGGCCTTGCCGCAGGCGGGCCGGTCTGGTCGGCCATCAAAGAAGTTAAAGAAGCGGTTGAAAGTTCTGACGATGACGACAACAGCCTGTCGAGCATCCTCAAGAAAACTCTGGCCGACAAAACCGGCGTCACCGGCGCCAAGGAGCGTTTGGAGCAGGCCAAAAAGACGGCGCGCGCAAAAGTGGTGTCTTGGGCCGGGGGGACTGTGGATGATGATGAGGAAGCGCACCAGGGCAGAGGACGCCGGGACAAAAAGGGGCGTTTCCTCAAAGAGCAGAAAGAAGCCTCAGCTTCCCCGGAAGCCAAGATTGCGGAAGAGACGTATGCGCTGGCTACGAGCGAAGCCACTGCCGACAAGAAACGCCATGACGAGCTGATAGAAGCCGTCAAGGGCAGTGGAGATTCAGCCGGAGGCGGCCTTTTTGGCGAAGGTGGTCTTCTGGATCGGGTGCGCGGGCGGCGTGGAGAATCCGGCCGGGGAGTCGGCGGACGCCGCAGGGACATGGGCGCCACGGCTGGCCGCCGGACCCAACGAGCGACACCGGCCCGAGGGCGGCGTCGGGGCCGGTTCGGTCTTTTGGCCGGGGGGCTGGCCGCTTTGGGCGGCGGAGCTTCCCTTTTGTCCGGAGACCCCACGGACCTTGCTTTGGACCTGGGTCAGACGGCCCTGACATCGCCCGGAGCCGGCAGGGCTGTTTCCGCCACTGTGGGCAAGGCTGCGGGCGGCATGGGCAAAGCGGGCGGGGCTCTGGGCAAGGTCGCCGGATTCGGCGCGAAGGGGGCTCTGGGCGCTGCAAAAGCGATACCCGTGGCCGGGCAGCTCCTTGCCGCCGGAATGGCAATCTACGATGGCGTTCAGGGTTGGAATGACACCGACATGCAACAGGAAGCCTTTGGCCTGGCTGACGGACAAGAGGCTTCCACGGGCCAGAAGGCCAGCACTGCGGCGGCGAACATCCTGGACATGGGCGGTCTTGTCTCCGGGGCCGCCGGGCTGCTGGGGTTCGACGTGTCCACGGCGGACATGGCGAAAGGCATTTATGGCATAGGGGACAGCATTGGTTCGTCCCTTTCCGATGCCTGGGGCGGCATTACGGGGCTTTTCTCCGGCGACACCGACGCCATGGCCAAAGGCGCGGGCGGCGTGACGGACCTTGCCAAGATGGCAAATCCTTTCACGGCAGCCTTCTCTCTTTTGGGCGGGGATGATCTGCTTTCCGGCATGGGTGGCTCCATCAAATCATTTTTCGGTTTTGGCGATGAAAAACACGAATCCGCCCCGGCTGAAAAGAAAGAGCATTACCCGCCTTGGATTGATAACCCGCGGGCCTGGAGCCTCATGGATGACAAGGCAAAGGGAGAAGCCATTGACCGTGAAAAAGCCTACCAGGCCTCGGTAAAGCCTGCAGCGGGCATTGTGGGGGAGGAAAAGAAGTCCGAAGGGCTTTTTGACAGCCTGACCACGGCGCTGTCGGAACTGGCGGACAAAATTGAGGAGGAAATCAAGGGGAAAGATAAGGACCACCCCGGTTTACTTGCCAGTGCCGGCGGCTTTTTCTCCAACCTTTTTGGTAATGGGGACAGTCAAGGGAGTAGCGGCAGTTCCGGAGGAACGTCCAGACCGTCAGCCGGGGCAACCAAGCGCGCACAGGCCATCGTGGGCAAAGAACTCGGCGCCCTGTCCGCGCAATACGAAAGCGGCACGAAAGGCAGCAATGCCGTGGGGTATGACGCCAAGGGGGGCACGTCCTACGGGAAGTATCAAATCGCTTCCAATACGGGCACGATGGACTCTTTTCTCAAGTGGGCCGAACAGAATGGCGGGGAAAGTGGAAAGGAAGTCGCGGCCCGGATGCGCGCCGCCGGCCCGCTGAACACCGGGGGCAAGTCGGGTGCCGCTGTGGACGCATGGCGAGGCCTGGAGCGGGAAGGAAAACTCGGAACCCTGGAACACGATTTTATCAAGGCAACCCATTTTGACCCTGCTTTTGCCGGTATCCAGGACGAAGGCCTGCGCAAGCGCATCGAGGGCTCCAAGGCCTTGCAGGACGTGCTGTGGTCCACGTCGGTTCAGCACGGCGCGGGCGGCGCAGCCAAGCTGATAAATCGAAATTTCAAGGAAGGCATGAGCGATGAGGACTTCATCAATGCCTTGTACGCCGACCGGGGAACACAGTTCGGCTCTTCCAATGCGGCGGTTCAGCAGTCCGTCCAGAACCGTTTTTCCAACGAGCGCCAGGTTGCACTGGCAATGTTGCAAAACGAAAAGCGGCAAGCCGGGACCACCTTTGCCCAAGCGCCCCAGGACGCCGTAGAAGCAACGTCTCAGGCGTTGCAGGCGAGTACGCAAGACGCCATCAACCGTGGCGTCCGGTATCAGTTCGGCAGCAAGCGTTCAGCATCGGGCGGCGTGGATTGCTCCGGGTGGGTCGCGGAAATGAACCGCGCCATGATGGAGAACGTGAACGCTCAGGCCGGGAAAGAAGTCTATTCCAAGGAAGCCAGGGCGGTCCTCAAAAAAGGAGCGAACGGCGGGGCCGCAGGTATCATCCAGTCGGTCAGCGAGGCCACGGGCGAACTGCTGGGGAACGCCGACCTTGCGCCGGAGAATGTCCGCGAGGGCATGATGATCGGCATGGACACCGGCGATAAAGGCTGGGATGCGGGCCGGTTCGGCGGCATTGACCACATAGTCCAGACCTACCGTGACGCCGAGACCGGCCGGATGATGGTTTCCGAATCCTCCGGCGGGCAAGGCGTCAAAACTACGGACTACGAGGAGTGGTACAAGAAGCAGAATGCCCGTGGCGCCAAACTTTACGGCACGGACGTGACTAAACTCGCTGATGCGGAGGCGGTGAAGAACTGGGGCGGACCAGGGCCGCAGGAAGAAAAAACGGCTGTCGCGTCCGCCGCCCCGGCCGGGCAAGAATCCGCTCCCCCTGCGGCAACTCCTGCGGTGCCGGTTCAGGCCGGGGAATCTCCCGTGCAGGTGGCAGCCGTACAAGAATTACCACCCCAGCCTGAACCCCGGTATCCGGACCCTGAACCCATCCAGCCGTCCGCTCCGAACTCTGCGGGGACGGATGTGACGGCTCAAATGGTGGCGCTGCTGTCTCAGCTTCTGGAAGTGACCAAACAACAGGGGCAGAAGCAGGAAAAGGACACAGAATCCGCAAACACGCCGAATATCCCGATGGAATACGGTGATGCGTATTGTGTCAATATCGCGCACGACAGAGCATAGGGAGTACGGAAAATGATTGAGGCCGAACGCATGTTGAAATCCGCCCCGGAAAGCGATGTGGCGCGTTTTTCCGATGGCGACGCCATGGGGGAGCGCATCCGGGAATGGCTGGACACGCCGGAAGGGACCATGGCCCATCATCCATCATGGGGGCACAACCTGACCCCATTCAAGCACGATCCCCTCAGCAAGTATGGCAATCTCGATGTTCTGATTGAGATGGCAATCGCCGTAAAGCTCCCCATAGACATAGAAGATATTATTCTGAAAGGAGTCAATGTCACTGTTATGGACATTGATTTATGCCGAATTGAAATTTTGCATCAGTTTGATGTACAGGTCACGGAAGTCAGACTGTAGCATAGAAGGGCATTGCCATGATTCTGAGCCAAAAAGTAGCGGACAAACTGAAAGCCGTACTTTCGTCAATCCCGTCCTGGAAGGATTTGACTGGTTCTCAGTTCGTTCAGCACCTTGGGATATTTGTCGGCTGGACGGTGGAGGACGCCAATTTCAAAATTGAACGTGCCCGGCAAGAAGCCTTTATCGGGACGGCCCTGAACCGTTCCAGCCTTGTGGCTCACGCTGAAGACCGGGAATATATGCCGCGCAAGCCCAAGCCCAGTACGGGCGCAGTCAGATTCACCAACTCCGGGTCTCATCCAGTTACGCTGCTCCGGGAGCGGGAGTTCCTGTCGGATGCCCAACTTCCCTATACCTTGGACGCAAAGACAGTTATCCCGGCCCAAGGCAAGGTAACGGCCTCCGTCACTCAGTATGGCAAAACCTCCATCGCGCATACCATCTCCGAAGAAAAGGCCTTTTATGAAATCCTGATTGACAAGGAGTTGACCCCCAAAGTGATGTCCTTGGAGGTCTGGGTGGACGAGGGCGAAGGCTTTGAAAAATGGGAGTACAGCCGCCTTCTGACCAACGCCTACCGCGACTCGCTGGTCTGGGACGAATTCTACCACGTCAGCGACCAGATAGGCGTCCGGTTCGGGAACGGCACGTTCGGGAAAATACCGGCGCAGGGCGCAACGGTTCGGATAGATATGCAGTACACCGACGGCGACACGCTGCTCCTTGAGCGCCAATACCTGTACCCGGTGGAGGAAATTCTTGACGACGCGAAGGTACCGGCCTCTCTCCAGATTGAGGTGGCGGAAACCATCCAGAACGGTCAGGCGCAGGAGCCCACGGAGGAAATGCGCCGGAACCTGCATTATTGGTCCGTCTACAATGAACGCCTCATCTGGGATAACGACTACACCTATTATCTCCGCCGCCGGTATCCGGAAATTGTGTTCGTGCGGGTGTGGGGGGAAGAAGAAGCAGAACGGCTTTGGGGAACCAAGATTGAACACATCAACAAAATATGGGTTTGCGCCTACGCCCCGCGAGACGGTATTGTGCAGGATGTGATGAACGCCATTGCCGAAGTGCCGATGATGTGCCGGAATTTCCAGTGGTACAACCCGGAGCATGTGACCTTTACCCTCAAGCTCACCGGCCGCGTACTATCCGACAAAGTGCTGTCCGAGGTGGAGGAAGACGTGCGGGCTGCCCTGCTGCGGGCCTATGGCCGGGATTCCCTTTATCGGCGGGACCGGGTGCTGATTTCCGAAATGTACGAGTGCATCTACTCCACCGGCCACTTCGAGAAAGAAACCGGGGCGTGGTTCGAGGCCATTCCGCAAGGAAATTTTGAGGCCAGCCGCATTTACCAAATGGTCAGCCTGGACCTTGAGAATTCCAATATTCAGTTAGCCCACCTCACATAGCCGAGGAGGAATCACTCCCCAATTCAGAAAAGTTTGCAATTTTCACATTGCCGTCCGGGAAACGCACCAGTACCTCAATCTCTCTACTTATGACCTTGATGTGTGCCCGAAAAGTAGAAATACGTGCGAAAAATATCTGCAATGCTAGAAGGAGATGCATTTTTTTCAGCTTCTTTGACTGCCATCCATTCTGTAATACGTTGCATAGCTACTTCTTTATAAGGGAGTATTCCTAACAATCTGCGACACCAAAAAGTAATAATAATTAAAATACATCCCAAAATTCCAAGTATTGATCCAAATGTAAACTCCTTATGTAATGAATAATTTTCCAAAATATAGATAATTAAACATAATTCACATAAAGAACAATATAATAGTTCATCTATGGTGATAGGCAATAGAGTAAAATTTTTAAAAAATGAACCTTTGATTTTACGATATTCTATAAGTCTTTTCTCCCATACAAAACCTTTTTCTGAAAAAAAAACATAGCAGTATGCCATGTCACTCCATATTGTTGTACATAAGTCATGTCGAATTTTATACAATACTAAAATTAAAGGTATAGGCAAAAGGAAAAAAATTGGTTTGCTTTCTATAGAAGTTAATAAATAGGCTAATAAAAGTATGTAGGCGCTTACCATAGTACATTCAATTTTTAACTTAGCTTCTTGTAAACTCTGAATTTCTTTCCTCATAATTTCATACTCAATTTTCGCAGCCGTAAATTTTAGTTCTTCTGCTACCTTTGGCTGGTTGTCCATTCTTCACTCCTTCATTCAAAATGTGAGATAAGTTATTTATGCATAACGGAATATAATAAAAAATCTATATAGAAAAATTTAACATGCTGAATTTACATATAATTTATATTATTGCGTCAAAAATTAGTCTTTTCGGTAGATATACCATATCTGCATCTCTTTTCGTTGCGCCTGCCCCGCCGCTGTTCCTACCCTTGGCAGAAAATGAAGGTACGCCCTGCGTGCCTGAATTCCGCCAAGGAACGCGCCGGTGAAAAATTGGCTCATCAAAAGACTCACGCCCCGCAAAAAACAGGAAGAAAGATGGACGGGGCTGGCCGAAGGCTTGCAGCAGGTCTGGGAAGAGGACTTCGACCCGGCTCTCGCGCGGCTGGAGGGCCTGCGTTCCTATTTCGGGGCTGATGATGCCGACTTGGCGCTCAAGCTCCGGGAGATGGGGGACTATTTCGCGGCCGACATGCCGCGCCCCGAAGATCGGCCCATTGCCGTCGCATGGCGCCGCCTGGAGTTGGAGTACAAAGACCTTGAGTTGATTCTGTACTCCGTCTTTCGCCGCCACTACAGCGACCTGCCCGTATCCTGGTTTCCCCTTTTCGCTCCGGTGGACGAGCCCTATGGAATGCGCTTCACGCCTGCGGAAGGGCCATGGCCGGAGACAAAAAACATTCCCCCTGATGGGATGTTTCTGACCTCACGCGGGCTTCTGGGGACCGATTACGGCCATCTGCTTTCCATCGGTCTGTCCAAGCATGAATTCCTTGAAAAAGCGCTTCCGCTTTTGAGACGGACCAAGCCCTTGCACATCGTCTACGATGGGGCGCTCTGGTACATCCGTTTCGACATCCCGTTTGAGGCGGAATTGCGCGCGGCATGGGAGCGCGATTGCGGCATATTCGAGGTTCCGTTTGCTATCATCGGCAGCCGTTTTGACTTCACTCCGGCCGATGCGCACGCCCTGGACATCGAAACGGTGTCGTGCCGTTGGGAGCGAGACTTGCCGCTCTCATTCCCTTTCCTGAAACAAGACTCCCTGCTGTGGCACACCGACTGGCACGCGCCGGAAGGCCTGCCTGCGGGATGGCTGTCCCTGGATTTCGTTCTGGCCGGTACGGAAGGGGAAAAGTCTCCCTTCCGTCTCTATCTCGCGGACTCCAACCGCACGTATGCCTTGGGAATGGACGGTCTGGGACTCTCTTTCAATCGGCAAGGCGAGTCGCATTCCAGGCCCGGATTCACGGGTACAGCGACAACGCATAATGAAATTGAGCGTGTCATGCCCGCCGTGTTCTCTTTTGGCCGGTGGCGGATGGATGGCGGCATCCCGGAAATTCCGGACGGCTGGCTTTCGCCCGCGTCTTTTCCTGGCCGGGAAGGGGAAACGCTCCAACTTGTATGTTTTTCGGAGAAACGGCGTTTTGTGGCCGTGCATGTCACGGGGGGAGAAACCGCATTGACGGTCGAGCGTGACCCTTGTCTGCCGTTTCCCGCGCCGTTTATGGCGGATTTAGAGACCCCCGTCGAAAAAGCCGAATCGCTCTCAGCCTCGTTTGCCGGGCATGACCAGCTTGACCGATTCCCACGGTTTGATGATTGCCCGGCCGATTGCTTCCCCCTCGATATGCCCATTGGAGGTGCGTATGCCTGATAAAACGCCTGCCGTCTGGCAGCAAGCCAAATTGCTCAATCGCTACTATGACAAGGTGGGGCTCGCTGCGGCCGGTGTCGGGCACTGTCCGCGCTTCACCGAGTTCAGAGCCGGCTTCGGGCTGGTGGATGAAGTGGACCCGGCCCATCCGGTGTTGCTCCCCATCCCACCGAACATGGAGGAAGTGCCCAACGAGTTTCACCGGGGCCTAGTGGAAGTTTCCTACAGCGCGGGGGTCACGCTCTGCAAATGCGAGATTCCGCAGGGGGCGGTGGGAACGCCGGTGCGTCACAACCTCATCGGAGTATACGACCAGGATTCCGAGATGGTGGCCGTCTGCGTCACTCTGCCGGACTGGGTAACGCCGACTGAGGTTTACCGGGCGTTTCCCGCCGTGACCTTCCCGCGCGAAGAAGAGGAGGTCTTGAATGCCGACGAATGATGCCCCCGTATTGCGCCAGAATGTGCGCTGGGGAGAGGAATACGTTTCCCGCGGGCTCAATATCAAGATGGCCGGAATCGTCCAGCCTGGGGTGTACCACGGCTTTGTGCTCAAGCCGGGCGGAACCATGGCCGTTCTTGTGGACCACGCCCCGGACTATCCCCGCAGCGTCGCCGTGGTGGAGCGTGACGGATTTTCCCTTACGGTGGTGATGGATGACCCCGGTATGGTGGCTATCCCGGCCAAGGGCACATGGTATTTGTGCGTCGAGGCTCTCTATTCGCCCACCCAGCAGGGATACCAACGCATTGTTGTACGCGAGCGCCCGGAACCTCATCACGTCGTCCTGGGAAAGGTGTACGCCGGCACGCTTGTGTCCCCCGGCGGCGAAGGTGGTGAAGGCGGCAGCGGGGGCGAGAGCGGCGGGGAAACTGCACCCGATGACGGTCCCACCGTGGTCATCAAGGACGAGATGATAACGACGGAAGAACGCGGCGAAGCCAACGCGGACATTGCCACGGTCGAACAAATGCAGGCTCTGTCTGAGCAGGTATCTGCCGGCATGGACACGCTCATAGGTGAGCAGGCGGCAACTATCACTCAAGTCGTGCGACTTTCGGCCCGGCTCACATCCTTGACCATGACGGGCGGCGCCAGTCGGGCACCAGGCGAAATTCTCTAACAACCCGGCGCGTCCGGCTAAAAGAAGGATAGGTTATGGCTGACAACGAAACTCCCTCCATCCCCGCGACTCCGACTCCGCAGGATGTACTTGAAAAACTCAATGAAGGAGCTGCCGCGCTGCAAACCGCGCAGGAACAGCTTTCCGGCGACGTGGGCCAGGCCTTGACCAGGTTGACGGAGCACGAAAACGACCCCAACGCGCATGGGGGCATGTCCGGCGGCGGCGCAAGCACGGAACAGATTCAAACGGCCATTACGGACCACAACGCCGACGGGCACGCGCATGGGCTGGATACTCCGGACAGTGTGATGTACCAGGCCATCAAAACAGCGGCCAGCAATGCCGTGAACGATTTGGTTGTGGGCGGGGGCATCGGGGGCGACAGCCCGATTGAACTTGTTCCGCACCATGCCACTCACTCCACCGGAGGCACCGACCCCATCACGCCGGCCGACATCGGGGCGGTTGCGGAAGGTGATGCCCGTCTTGCGGATGCGCGCGAGCCTAAAACTCACAAACACGACGTTTCCGATATTACCGGCATGGAGGCCCCGGCGGAAGACGCCCCCCTCAACACGTTCGTGACGAATGTTTCTCAGACGACCGTCAACGCGCACGACGGCAGTACCGAGGCGCATTCCGAATTGTTCAAGAACATCACCGCAGGCAGTTCGAGCCCCATTATCGGCATTTGCCGTGTGGAAACCGGAGGCGGGTCCGGGCTCTGGTTCAATATCGACGCCGACGGCAACCCTATTTCCCCGAACCTCACCTATTTTGACAACCATCCTGTTTTCGGCGGCATTCAGCGGGTGATTACGGATGGCCAAATCATGGGGAAAATCCCCCAATTCTGGCAAAAGGATTTCATCCCCACGCAAGGGATGTTCAAGGGGAAGCCCTGCAAACTCATTTCTCCTGGGCAGCAGGACGGCTTCCGGATTCATCCCGCGTTCATGAATAACAATGCCCAAATCCCATTTTACCTGTTGGGTTGCTATGCCTGCACCGACGATGGCGGTACCCCGAAAAAATTGGGGTCCAAGCCGGGCAAGGCTCCGTTCGTTAATGTCAACTTCGACTCCATGAAGACCTACTGCACAAACCGCAACGTGAACGGCGTTTCCGGCTTCATGATGTGGGACGTGTACCAATGGTCCGCTCTCACCACGCTGATGCTCATCGAAAAGGCTACGCCGGACATGCAGGCCGCCATAGGCCAGGGGCATGTGGCGGGTAGTGGAGCCGTTTTGACGGACGCGACGATACAGCCCAACTGGCGTGGCTTCCGGGGGCTCTGGGGCAATGTCTGGGCCATGCTTGACGGGGTTCGCGTGGACTCCAACAAGCGGACGGAAATCTTCAAGAACGACGGTACACGGGCTTGGGTTAGTACAGGTTTTTCCATGACGCCTTATGGCAGCGGCATGACCGGCTGGATTGTCTCCATGAAGTCGGGTGCCGGGAACGGCTACAACTTCGATGACGTGTTCTTGCCGGAAGTGCTCAGTGGCGCGGAGAGTGGCGGCTCCTATGCGGATGGTTTTTGGGGGCCTACTGCTAATGGTATTTGTTATCAAGGCGGCGATTGGAATAATGGGTCCGCGTGCGGGCCTTTCCTGCTCTATTTCTATGCTACCACGAGCAGCGCAAGTTCCCTCATTGGTGCCCGCCTCGCAAAGATTTAGGCCACTGTAGCCTGTTTACTGGTCTTCTGTAGAGGCCGCCGGGAGGCGGCCTATCTCACCGCCGAAGGCGGTCGCAATTTTTTTTCAGGAGGAATTCATGCCTTCCCTTTCTTTTACTTACAATGGGAACAGTTTTGATGTTGATTGTATGCAAGTACCTTGCAACGTGAAGGTCTATGCTGTTCCTTCTAACTATTCAGAGGATGGATTGTTTGTATCTGTATGGTGTAATGATGAAATTGAACAGATTCCAGCTTGCCCTATCGGAAGTGAAACGCTACTTGCACATTTGCAAATAGCACAAAATAATAACGAATGCAATGAAATATTCATTGCGGATGGGGTGCAATATGCCCAAGATTAATTACGGCATCAACGAAAAAACCATGCTCAGTGGCCTCGCCAACGCCAAGGCGAAGAAGTTGCGGGAAATCAACGAAAAGTGTGACGTGATGCTCAAGGCCTTGACGGCGACATATCCCGACGTTGAACTGCTGACGTTTGATCAGCAGAAGGAAGAAGCAAAGGCCCATCAGAATGACCCGACGGCGGATTGCCCTTTGCTGGCCCCTCTTGCGGTCGCGCGCGGCATCAGCCTTGACGACCTGTGTAACCGCGTCCTGCTGAAAGCAACCGCCTTCTCCGCCGCGTCCGGGGCCATCATCGGCCAACGGCAGGCGATGGAAGACATTTTGGATATTTGCACCACAAGTGCAGAAGTGCAGGCCATCGAGGTCAGCTATACCATGCCTGGGGTGTCGGAATGAAATGGGATTGGCGCTTTGTTCCGCGCTGGGCGGCATTCCGCCACAACGCAAAGCAATTCCTGATTGCGGTTGACCAAGGCGTGAACGCTCTGGCTGGCCTGCTCCTGGGGCTGGCCGGGCTGCTCTACCTGCTCCCGCGCACGGCTGGGTACTGGTGGGCCGACGAGACGATCAGCGCCCATTGCTGGCGCTGGGAACTGTCCGGGGTCCGGCGCTGGCCCCGTGTTCTGGTGGACGGTCTGGCCCTCCCGTTTGGCGACAAAGCCCACTGCCGCGCCAGTTACGACAGCGAGCGCATGGGCCGCCAGCTCCCGCCCGAATTGCGCCCTGATTGAAGCTGCGGCAGTCCTTGATTCACAAACTTGTCTGCCCTCCGCGGGCGTGATAACGTGCCCCCTTGAGCAATCGAGGGGGCTTTTCGTGGCGCTGGACAGTCTGCAACTCCTGACGAAATTAGAGGAATTGAATCTCTACTCTCACAAGACGGTTCTACTTTTCCCCAAGGTGGAACGTCATGTGCTGGCAGAAGACATTCGCAAAACCCTCGCCACACTTATACGCCTCACCATTACATCCGCCAAACGCTATTACAAAAAAACCACATTGCAGGATATGGACGTTGAACTTGAAGTGTTGCGCGTCCAAATCCGCATGGCCCGGAACCTGGAATATATCAATGACCACAAATACGAAGTGTGGTCAGGCCATGTTTCGGAGGTGGGAAGAATGTTGGGCGGCTGGCTCAAAAATGTTCGCGACCCCAAACCGGGAGAACACAATAGCAGGGCTATGACCTAAAAAGGCGGCGATTGGAATAATGGGTCCGCGTGCGGGCCTTTCCTGCTCAATTTCAATAATACAACGAGCAACGCAAATACCAACATTGGTGCCCGCCTCGCAAATGACACACCCGCCAGAGGCCATGTTCCTACCGGGGACATGGACAGTGCGTGTGATTTGGGGTTGTAGTCCCCCTCGGCCAACAGCGCCGGGGAAACAATAAGGGGGCCGGGACGGCAAGTAGGTTCCGCCGAACGTGGTTCCGGCCCCGATTGAACAGGTGCCGAGTATGCCCAAGTCAGCACGGGGAATCTGGCCGCGGATTGTGGAGTTTCCCAATATCGCAGCCGCTTGGCGTGAAGCCAGAAAGGGCAAACGGTATTACCCGGAAGTGCTCAGGTTTTACGGGCATCTGGAAGAGAATCTGCTTTCCATCCGGGCTGGCCTGCTCAATAAAACGTGGTATCCCTCCCCTTGGAGAGAGTTCGTTGTCAAAGAACCGAAGCTGAGGCTTGTTCAGGCTCCGGCCTTTGTGGACCGCGTTGTCCATCATTCCCTCGTTCGCATTATTGAACCGTATTTCGAAAGGCGTTTCATCTCAGACAGCTATGCTTGTCGCAAGGAACGGGGAACCCATGCGGCGAGTAATCGCCTACAAGAATTTCTCATCTCCGTCAGCGCGCTCTGGAACGCCCCGTATGCGCTCAAGGCGGACATCAAGAGCTATTTCCCGAATATCCGGCACAAGATTTTGCTCCCTCAGATTGCAAGGACAATCGGGGACAAAGATGCACTTTGGTTGTGTGAACGCATCGTAACCTGCAACGGGTTTGAAAATTCCGGGCTGCCCATTGGAGCATTGACCTCACAGCTTTTTGCAAATGTATACCTTGATATCCTCGACCATTTCATAAAAGACGACATGGGCGTCAGATATTATGTACGGTACATGGATGATTTCATCATTCTCGGACAGAACAAACGTGACTTGCATGAGATTCTTGCCAGAGTCCATGACTTCTTGGGAGAACGGCTGGAACTCACCTTGAACCCGAAAACTTCTATCTTTCCTGTCTCCCATGGTGTGGATTTTTCCGGCTACCGCCACTGGACAAGCCACATTCTCCCGCGAAAGCGCAATACCGGCAGAGCCCGGCGCCAGTTCCGAAAAATGGCCCTGAACTATGCTCTGGGCAAGATTGACCTTGAGTATATCCGTCCTCGGGTGGCTTCGTTCTGCGGCCAGATGAAGCACTGTGACGCCTACCGGACCACGGAAAGCGTTCTGTCTGAGCTTGTGCTTTCACGTCCGCCGCAGCATGAGTCATCGAAGTAACCTGCGCTCCTTCCTCTTTGGTCCTCTTTAAGAATTTGCCCCGGCTTCACCGGGGTTTTTTTGTTCTTCTGCCGTCTGCGGATAGATACACCACATATACGCCATATTCTCTTGCCGCCGCCTGCGTGGTTCGTAACCATTTACGGAACCATAATTTGCGAGGTGTGCATGGCAGCTCCGACCAAACAAGTCCGGCTCCCTTTCGATAAGCTCACAGAATCCGGCCTCAAGCCCACCATCAAAAAAATGGAAAAGTGGGGCCTCAAAGTATCCTTGGTCGATGCCCCGAACCGGGCGCGCAGGGAAAGCGGTTTTCTGTTGAAAGACGCCACGTTCACCTTTGAGGACGGGCAAAAAATGCTGGTCCGGGTCAAAGCCGACGGCACCGTCTTTCAGGTGAAGCTCAACAACAAAGTGGTGCCTATCAAGCATGTGGATGACATGGACAAGGCCATCGTGGAGATGGTCGATTATGTCCAGGCCAACGCCAAGGCTTACCAGCGCGCCAAGCTCCAGCGGGAAAAACGGCGACGGCTCAATATTGAGCCCCCGGCCGTGGTCACAAACCGGCAGGAAAAAATTGAGCGGGCCAAGGCCCGGCTCACCGAACTGACAACCGCAAACGGTGAGCTTGATGCCCAGGCCGCAGAAATGCAGGCGACAGTGACCGCCAAACAGGGTGAGCTGAAAAAAGCGGAATCCGAGCTTGCGGCCGAGCGAGACAAGACCACCACCTTGGAACGCACCTTCGCGGAACTGAGCGGACAAGGAGCCTGACCATGTATGGCCATGATTCTTTTTTCGGAGACCAGAGCGCCACAGGGACGCCGCTGCGGGCTTCCGTGTTCCCCAACCCGAATTACCAGGGCGCCCGGATTGTGGACAAGGATGATTTGTTCCCCCGTGGCTTCACCAAGGTAGAACTGGATGCCGTGTATGCCGGGCTGACGCAGGATGTCCATGACGAAGGCCTGATTCTGGAATCTCCGGTTCTGGCCGAAGTGGAATTCTACAACCCCGGCATTGAACCCGTGCCCGATGATTTCATTCTCGAAGCCATCACCGTGGAGCATTTTTCCCGGACTGAACGCCGCATGGCCGCCGTGGTGAAAGTTCTGAACCGGCACCTCAAGGAATCGGAAATCACGGCTCTGCCGCCTGTTGTGGGCAAACCCCGTAAAAGTGGCACCTATGCCTACGTCATCGTGCAGCTCCCGTTCTCCGACGGCCAGACTGTGAACGTGGTCTTCCATTCCCCGGAAGGGGACAAAAAGAAAATCACCGCTAGTGACACCATCATCGCTTTTCGCTGGCTGCTCAACAAACGCGACATCACGCATGTGGTGGCCCCGGAAGACGGCGAAGAAGTTTCCCTGGAGACGATAGCCAAGCGCGTGACGCAGTTGGTCATCAAGAATTCCGCCCGGTTTGAGCGGCAGCAGAAGGCGGCCCAGGCCGAACACAAAGAACTGGAGACCACCAGGGAGGCCGTGAAGGCGGCGGAAGAGCGCCAGACCGAGATGATGGACAAAGTGGCCGGGGTTGCCAAGGAAGCCGAGAGCGTTGAGGCCCGCCTGTCGAATACCCTGGCCCAGCTCGAAAAGCAGCGCACCATAAACGCGGAACTGCAGGCGAAAATAGACGCGCTCCGGGCGCAACGCGGGCAGACGGGAACCGGGACCGGCAACTCTGATCCTATGGCGCGCGCCCTCGAACTTGGCCGCCAAGCGGCCATGGCCAAAAAGAAAAATGACCCGATGGAGGACAAGGCTCTCGAAGAGTTGGTCAAAACACAACCCATGAGTGTTTGGAACAAGCTGAATGCGGAATGGGCAAAGGGATACAAGGAAGCAGCCAGCGCCGAAAAAAAGCCCGGCGGCCCGCCCCCTGTTTCCCCTCAGCCTTCCGATCCGCCATCAACCGGCACTCAAGACCCTCCCGGCAAGGACGATTCCATGCCAGACTATATGCAGCCCATTCAGGCCATTCTGGATGGAACCTACGACACTGACACCGGGCGGATTCTGGACCTGCTGGAAAAGGCCATTGAGGCGGCAGAAAAAGACGGTAGCCTTGAACAGCACCAGTCGCTCCTGGACGCCGCGTCAAACCGCCTCACGGACCTTCTGGCCAAGGAGGCGGCGTGATGCTGTCCCTCAAAGAAAAATTGAGCCTACAAAAAATCGTCAAAAACGGGCTCGACAGCCTCAAAGCGGGGATTGCCGACCTCCGGGCACGACTGGCTACCCAACGGGAAATCAAAGAAGCCTTGGAAAAGCTGAAAGGGGATGCGCCTGCCCGTGGCACCCTTTTCGAACAGCTTCTTGCCGGGAAATTCCTGGGAGAGGCCCCTGTGAAATTCTTGAGCATCCTCAAGAAAGTCCTCACGGAAATCAATGACAATGTGCAGCTCGTGCAGGAGCCCGTGATTGCCTATATCAAGGCCCACCATACCGAGGGGGTCTTTGAGAGCGCTGGGGACGATGAGAACGCCGCGTCAGCCTTGGAACTCCTTACCGAGGCCGCCCGGCAGAAAACGCCCGGCGCTGTGCGCTCAACGCCCAAAGGCTTTGAGTTCGGAGCCCCCCAGGACATCATCATCGACATTGATACGGAATTTGATTCCCCCGAAACCTTCCGGGGCATCATCCGGGCCATCGAGCAGGCACGGGAGACCGACACCATCATCCTCAAAGTGAATTCCCACGGCGGCCGTACCGACTCCGCCCAAGCGGTGTATGTGGCGCTTCTGGAAACCAGAGCCAAAACCATCGCCCGTATCATCACGGCCTATTCCTCCGGTTCCATCGTCACTATGGCCTGCGACGAAATCCAGACCACGCCCCACTGCACCATGATGATTCACAATGCGTCCGCCGGCACATGGGGCAAAATCGGGGACATGAAAGCTCAAACCAGTTTCTTGGAGGACCATTTCAAAAAATGGTTCGGTGAACTGTATTCCGGCTTCCTTACGCCGGAAGAAATCGCTGACGTGTTCAAGGGCCAGGACATTTGGCTGCGGGAAGAAGAAATCAAGCAACGTCTGCCCAACTGGAAGCCCATTCGCGCGCGGCGCGCAGCGGAATTGCAGGCCACTGCGGAGTGACAAGGTGAGTTACTTCACACTGGATGAGGCCGTGGAGGGCGTGCGCAGGGCGAAATCAGCCCCGGACTTGTTTGACCTCATGCACCAGATTTTTCTGCTCAGGACTGGCACTGTTGACGCCTATGACCGTTTGGAAGAGCAGGCGTCCGGTATCGTGTCTGCCGCTGCGACTCCTTTGGATATGTACGAGTTGAAGGTGGCATACACCCGCGCCCCGGATTCTGTCCGTGACGCATTCCTAAGCGTTCCAGAGCACAAGAAATTGCTGACGGAAGCGCGCGCTGTATCGGAGAAGGCCGTAAAAGGCCATTTGGAAGAGCTCGGCAAGTCCGTTAGCGCCAAGCATGAAAATTTCATCCGGACCATACCGAAACTTCGCGCCCAAGCTGAAAAAGCGAGCGCGGAGGCTGTTCAGGCTGAAAAAAATCGCAATGACTGGATTTATCAAACCCAACAGCAAAGATTTCTTGAAGATACACAACATCAGAAGGTTATGAGTGCGATTCAAGAGCTGCGTGATCAAGAAAGCGAACTTCTAGCTGATTTCGCCCTGAGCACACCTTCCAAAGAGCGGTTATCGCCAGAAAAGCGGGAAAAGCTGAACGGTATTCAGAGGAAAATGGATACTTTTTTTCAGGAAAAGATGGCGTTGGAAGCGGCGATAGAAAAGGTTGTGGCGGCTGAGTCCGAAATACTTTTTCCACAACGAAAGCAGCTATGGGAACAAAGTCGACAAGCTCAGGATTCCAAAGTCGAGCATGAGAATACATTTTTTCACGCTGTCACTGAGGACTTGGCGGCCGCATCCGGCATTTCCCAAGAGATGGCTTCGGCATGGACAGACAGCAATATTCTCATCGCGGAGAATGCCCGGACCAAGCTGCGCCGGATCGGCTATTCTCCGGAGCAGCTCAGAAAAGATATTGCTGAACTCTACCGCTATGTGGGCGGAAAGCTCGGCCCCATAGAATTTGTCCTTGAGGGGCATTCTTCCCGTGCCTTTGCGCGCGGGAAAACGCTCATTGCAGTACAGGGGTCTTTCAACAAAGAGACGTTGTTTCATGAGTGCGGCCATCTTGCCGAAGCATGGGATATGTCATCGCAAGCGGCCTGTCTGCAATTCGTGAGAGACCGCGCCAAGGGAGACTTGGTATCCCTCAAAAAACTGACAGGGGGAAGCTATCGCTCAAATGAGCGCGCTTATCCTGATGATTTTTACCATCCTTATGTGGGTAAATATTATTCCCATGGCGCATCAGAGGTTTTTTCCATGGGACTGCAATGCCTTTCCAATCCGCAATGCCTTGCATTGTTGGCGGAAAAAGACCCCGAACATTTCAACCTTACGATTGGAATCTGCCGACGTGCCAATCCTGGACTGGCGAAACAGTTGGGCGAAGCTACCGCACAGGTCACAGCGCGCTCCAAAGAGATGGACAGGAACAAGACCTGGAAGAAAGCCCTGGACAAGGTGAGCGGTCCCGGTTTCGGCAAATTGTTGGCTGAGGAAGAAGGCTACAAGGACTATAGGGCACTTTTTTGGGGGCGCGGAGGTACGTTGTACCACAAGCAGGACAACGGAGAGTGGGGATTTATGACTTCTGGAAAATCCGCTGTCTTGCGAGGGGTAGCTTACTTGATGATTGCCCATGATGAGGGGCTGCTGCCTGTCCGGTATGATGACCCACGCACAGCATGTCGGCAAATGGAAGAACCGGCCCTCGGTGTGGCGCCGGATTGGTTTGACCCGGCGGTTCCCCTGCCCAAGGTGTGAGTATGAGCTACACATTTCATATCAAGACTCCCGTCGCCTCGACCCTCACCATAAATCTGCACGGCCAATGGGACGAGGCGGCGTTGCCGGCTTACGAAGCTGAAGATTCTTTTGGCGTTGGCCTGTTTTACGCTTGGCTGGGCACGGCCATGAACGAACGCGGCATGTTTCTGAACCAGGACAGATTTTCGCCTAAAGATTTGCATGAGGCGCTTTCTCTCGACTGGGAACACGGGTTTGAAATGGATGGGGAGATTCCTGAACCCGACCATCAACCACTCCCCATGGCCGAGCAGTGGGAACACGCATAGAAAAGGCCCGGAGTCCGCCCGAAATCTGGACGGCAGAGGGAAGGAGAATTTTTATGAAGGGCATTTTGGAGCGCGCCTCCCTGGACGTGCAGGTGGTGGAAAAGGAAGTCCGGGCCGCTACAACATTCGGACATATTGAGTCTTTGTTCCGACGCCTGTTCGGCATCATTCCGCCCGTTACGCCGGATGGTTACAAGGACGAAGGTTCCGACTACGGCCTCAAAGTCAGGGGCAAAAAGGCGCGTGAGAAAATCAATGCCCAGTGTAAAGACATTCTGGCCCGTGTCACCGATCCGGCCGCTCTGACGCCGGAGGACCGGGCCGTGCTGCTCCAGTACAGCGGACGGGGCGGTCTGACGGAAAACAGTCAATACGAGTATTACACGCCCACTCATGTGGCGGAAGGCGTGTGGGATGCGCTCAAGGCCAACGGCTTTGAAAACGGCAATGTGCTGGACCCCTGCTGCGGAGCGGGCGTGTTCTCCGGCACGAAACCGGCCGGGGTGATTGTCACGGGCAACGACCTGGACCCGGTGGGTTCAAAGGTGGCGGCGCTGCTCAATCCCCAGGACCATATTTCCAATGAGCCCTTTGAGCGTGTGGCGGTGAACACGCCCGATGAGACCTATGACTCCTGCGTCGGCAATGTCCCGTTCGGCAATGCCCGCGGCGCGAGCCAGCACGAAGACCCGGCCTACAAAAAGGAAAAACTCATTGAGCGTTACTTCCTGCTCCGGGTGCTGGACAAGCTCAAGCCCGGCGGGCTGGCCTGTTTTGTGGTCCCGGCCAACATCGTCGGGGCAAAGGGCAAACGCTGGGAGGAATTTCGCATCGCGCTCTCGCGCAAGGCTGAATTTCTGGGGGCTCACAAACTTCCCTCCAAGACCTTTGCGGCTCAGGGCACGGATACCGTGGTGGATGTGATTGTCCTGCGCAAGCATACGCGGGAGCTGCGAAGCAAAATCGAAGAACTTGCCATCGACGACTTGCGTGCGGCCAGCGTGGTCTGGGATGAATTTGTGGAAGGCCGGTACTGGCAGGGTGAAGGACGTCCTTTCATCATGGGAAAATACGTGCCCAAGGTGGGGGGCGACCGTTGGAGCCGGGAGGTAGTGGACGGCGACATTGACGACGCCGGCCTGAAACGCAACCTGGCCCGGAAATTTCACAGCCGCATCAACTGGGAAACCTTGTCTCTGGCCGAGCCTGTAATCCGTGCCTACACCGATGGAGACCGCAAGGTAATCAACGGCGCCATGTACGAAATGACCGGCGGAACGTGGCAAAAAGTCATTGAACAGGAGGCCCGGGCCTCTTTGGATGCCGAAAAATTCGGAGTGGGCAGTCTCGAAGAACTGCGTTCCGTCCTTTCATCTCCCGAGGGCGCGCTTTCCCTAACCTTAGACCACATGTTTGCGGCCTATAAGGCCTATCCGGACGCTCTCAGTCCGCCCCAGAGAGAAGCCGTGGAATTTGCCATCTCTCAGCCGCGCGGCGAATACCAGGAACAGCTTTACCGCGGTGCCGTCATCGGGGGAATGATCGCCCGTATGTCCTCCAAGGCCGACGCCGGTGAGGACGTGACTCAGGACCGGGCCGTGCTGCAGGAGATGGTAACAGCGGAAATTGAACGCTTCGGCCACCCCAAGCACAACAAGGGGCTGGTCCTGGCCGGGGAAGGCAGCCGCATGTTCGGCATGTTCAAAAACGCCGTGGACGAACAAGGCAACTTTTCCGATCTGCTGGCCGGCACGTTGGACAAATCGGCGGCCGCGACGGCCTACAATCCTTCCGATGTTCACGACATTGTGACGCATCTCTTCGTCCGCGAAGGGCAGGAAGAAATTCGGCTGGAAGACGTGCAGGCCCTCTACCAGGGGGAACCCCGCCTTGCATCCTTGGGCGACCTCGCGGACCGGGAAGGGGTCGCCATCACGCCGGATGGACGGGTTATGCCCATGAACCGCTATTGTGCCGGCAACATCTACGAAAAGATGGCCGAGTGCGCTCAAGGCATAGCCGAAAGCGACGACGAACGTCTGAAATCCAAATTCCGGGCGCAAATAGAAGAAATGAACCGGCGGCGCACCGTCACCAAGTCCGAAGATATTGTATTCGGACTCCGCCAGAAATGGCTTTCACACAAGTACGTGGTCGAATTTCTGCATGAAAACGGCTACCGAGACGTGGAATATGGAACCGTGCGGGATGTCGAGCAAGAGCAGTATGACGGCTCCATCGAAACCGTTCAGATGTTTGCTCCGGACTATGATAATCCCGCTGGGGAATTTCGCGGTTTGGAATCTGACGGCTTTGAAAAGCAGTTCGGCAAATACCTCAACGGCGGCAAAGTCACATCCAGCAAAGCCGAGACCAAAGCACAATACTTCGAACATGTAACCTCTCTGGAAGCTCAGTTCAACGTCTGGATGCAGCAACATCCGGACATAGAAGAACTGACGGAACAGTTCAACCGTCAGTTCAATGCGTATGTGCCCTTTGAATACGAAGGGGAATCTTTGGGTATTGAGGATTGCCTCTCCGGCGAAATCACGCCGCACAGCTACCAAAACGCGGAAGTTCGGAGACTCTCCGAACAGGGCTCCGGCATCTGTGGTTTCGGCGTTGGCCTGGGCAAGAGCTTCACGGCACTGGCGACAGCCGCCTACAACAATAAACGCGGCCGGGCAAAGCGGACCTGTATCGTTGTGCCGTCTTCCGTCCTGGAAAACTGGTACCATGAGGCGCGGCAATTCTACAACGAGAGCTATTTACGCAAAAATGCCCTTTTCGTGGGGCTGGAACCCAAAAAAGATAAAGACGGAATCATACAGCGCAAGCCGGTGCTGGACGAAAACGGCAATCCCAAAATTGGACGCAATGGCGAAACAGTCATGCAGGACATCGTGGTCTTCCGGAATTCGAAGGAAGACATCCATGATGTCATGTGGAAAATCCCTCAATCGAATTGCTCCCTGGTGGTGATGACCAAGGAAAAATTTGCCTCCATACCGCTTCGTCCCTCTACAAAGCAGCAATACACCGACGAAATGGTGGAACGCAGCCTGATGTCGGAAAAGCTGGCGGACAAAATCAACGCAGGAAAGCGTACTTACAGCGATGACAAGGCCATTTCCAACATCCAGGCCAAATACAGTGATGAAGGGACCAAAAAGACCCAGGAGTTGCCCTATCTCGAAGACATGGGCTTCGACAGCATCATCGTGGATGAAGCCCATTACTTCAAAAACAGCTTTGAGGCCGGGAAAGACAGTCAGGGCATTGCCTACCTCCCCACAGCTCCCTCCGCCCAAATTGCCGTGGATATGGCTATCAAGTCCCACTACATCCGTTCCAGGAGCGGCGGCCGGGGCGTGTATGGTCTGACCGCCACGCCGGTTACAAACAGCCCCTTTGAAATCTTCAACATGCTCTCGCTGGTGGCGCCCATTGAAGAGTTCGAGCGCTTCGGCGTCCGCACGGTGGATGATTTTGTTCGCGTGTTCGGCAAGATTGAAACCGTGGATAAGGTCCGGGTTTCCGGGGAAGTCAAAAGCCAGGAAGGCTTGGTCGGTTTTCAGAATTTAGACGGCCTCCGCAACCTGTTCCATAAATATGTGAATGTGAAAACGGTCAAGGATGTGGATGGCGAAATCCATGTGCCTGCCGCCGAAGAGCATGAAGAAAACGTCCCTATCAGCGACGAGCAGGAAGAACTGTATCAAACGCTCAGGAAGCGGGCCAAGGAGGCAGCCAAGCCTGGTCCCAAGGGGCCGGGCGACAGTATATTCTCTATCATCCGCGACATGGACCGGCTCACGACAGACATTGATATGTTCAATCATACCATGACGTTTGTGTTCCAAAACAAGGACCGCGCCGCGGTTGAATCCCTTGTTCAGAAATTGCCGAAAGAATGGGAAATAACCAATGTCGATGAAGAAACAGGGGAAAAATTTACCCGAAAAATCTCGGTCCAGGCAGAATTGAAAGATTCCGGCGGGGGAACTTTCACATTGGTTGTGCCGGAGACAATGGAAGAGACCGTGCTCATGCACTTCAAGGAGTGCGGTATCGTGGAGTCCGAGGTCGCGCACCCGGTCACTCCCAAGTACGCCCAACTTCTGGAAAATCTGCGGAAGCACTTTGAGGCCAACGGAAAGCAGCTCATTTTCACCGAAGAAAAGACCCAGCATCAGAAAATCCGGCGCATTATCGTCCATCACCTGCCCGTGACCACGGAGCAAATTGGTATCATCAATGCCGAGGATGCCTCTGGGGATAAGCTGGACAAAATCTCCAAGGCCTATAACTCTGGTGCCCTCAAAATCGTCATCGCCAATAAAAAGGCGGAAGTGGGCGTCAATCTCCAGAAAGGCACCACGGCCATCCACCACCTGACCCTCCCCTGGACTCCGGCCAGCATCAACCAGCGCAACGGGCGGGGCGTCCGCCAGGGCAATAAAGTAGATTCCGTCGCCATCTATTACTACTGCGGCAAGGGCACGTTCGACAGTTACCGGAAAGACTTGCTCCAGGCCAAAAGCAACTGGATCAATGACCTGCTGATGGGCAACGCCACAACCATGGCCAACGGCGACGTGACCGGCATGGATGAGCTGTTGGATATGCTGGCCGACAACCCCGAGGAGGCCAAGCGCCAGCGCGCGGAAAGACTGGCGGCGGCCAAGGCCAAAAAAGAAGAAGCCCACCGCCTGACTCTGGTCAACAAACTGCAAGCCCTAGCCTCCATTCAGCATAGCCTGGACACGTCCGACGCACGGAAGGAAGAGCGCCGGAAGACGTTACAGGACCAGCTTGCCACGGCAGAACGCGCGGCCATGAGATATGAGCGCGAGTTGGGCGACGCAGCCGAGTCAGAAAAGGAAGGTCTTTCCAGAAAACTCGCCTCTGCAAATCGACGGAAAAGCGAGGCGCGGACCAGCTTGGACACCTTGGATGAAAAATTCGCAGCCGAGCGGACCAAGCTGGAAAACAACAAAAAAATGGCCGCGGGTCTGCTGCGCCAGGCTGAGCGCGACGGGCGCCTCCCGTTCAAGGCGGAACTGATAGACAATCCCGGCAATGCCGTGGTCTCCACCAAAGGAGACCTGTTCTGCGTGGGAGACTACCTGGAATTTGAGAAGGAAGGCGTCTGGAAGGTCACGGCCACCGACTCTCAGAATCGGACCATAAAATTGCTTCCCCTTACAGTCCGTAGCACTGAAAAACGCCTTGAGGTGCATAAGCTGCCCAAGTTCACCAAGGTTTCCTACTCTGAATCCGAACTGGCACTGAAAAAACTCCTGACCCAGGCTTGGGAGTATGGCGAAGTCAGAAACAGCGGCATTGATAAAGAAACTTTTTTGGCACACCGAGACGAATTGAAAATCAGTGCGAACAGTGGTGCCGTGTATCTCTACAATGGGAGATGGATTGCCCGCTTTGACCTCTACGACGATATTCCCGAAGGCGCGGCGTATGCGTGGCCGGAGCCTGAAAATGAAGATTTCCGGAAAAGCGTTTGCACCCAATTCCTGGCCCGGCAAAGAGAAAACCCATATTCCTCCGTTTCCCTCATGAAGAAGATGTTTGGCCCGGATTTTGCGGCGATTGCCGCAGAGTACGGACGGAAAGGAACTGATACGGAAATCCTGGAGGAAATAAACAAGGCATGGGAGGAGATGAAGCTCCAGGCCGGCGCGCAAGATACCAGCCAGGAGTTCGGCCTCTGCGCCTCTGAATACCGTCTGCTCCCCCAGCTCACGGCTACCGCCAAAAAACGCTTTGACAATTCTCAGGATATTGAGCGCATAGCGCGAGACTTCATCGCGGGTATCAGGGTGAGCCTGAGCGTTAAATTAGCCGAAGAAAAGGCGGAAGCCGAGCGCGTGGCACAGGAAAAATTGAAATCCGACCCCCGGTACAAAACCATCCCGGCGGAACTGCTGGACCAATTCAAAGAACTGGGCATTACCGTGCGCGCAAATACGCAGGAGTGCTACCTTCCCGGCTTCCGAGGCCGCCGCGGCGCCACCCATGAGCCTTTTTCCCGCTGGTTTTTGCAGGACTCCAAGGCTAAAATGGGGGTCTTGTACCGTATGAAGGACATTCTGAAATCCCGTTACGGGGCCTCCTTCACAGACCGATGGGATGAATTCAGTGGCGCCTGGTGGCATGTGGCATCTTCTGTGGACCTGAAAGAACTGTATCAACTGCTGGCGTAAGGGAGCACAATCATGAGCGCAATCAGCAAACCCTCTGCGGCCGATCTGGCCCCACTGTTGGCCGAGGCCACGGCAAACGGCACAATCCCGGAGGAAGCGTGGCGCAAAAAGCTGCTTGCCAGCTTCACAGGCGTGCTGACCAGAAAACCGCTCCATTATCGTTGCTTCGGCCCGTACTGGTGGAGTTTCAAGGCTCTGCTGCTGGAACAAGGCTCAGCCGCCTTCGGGGACAGGATGGATGCCGAGTGGCGGGAGAAGATGGACTATGGCTCCTCGACGCTGAACCTGCTGGCCGCGTTCGCCTACTATGACACGGCTTTTGACCGGGGCTTGCTGCTCTCCCAGATGCATAGCGTCTCGTATGAGGATGGCGAGGTCGAGGATTATGTCCTGATTGATGAGGATATGGAAATATTGGCTCTTGAAAGAGGCCTGTAATGCCCCGTTTGAAGCAAAAAGCCCCACCTGCAGATAGTCGCACCGCCTTTGACGGGTTGTATCCGGGATTTTTCGCCGTGAATGACCGCGAGGCCGGTATGGTGGACCTGCCGGGCTCCGCAGCGGCATATTTTCCCGTGGGGGTGACAGGCAACGGAATTGCGACTGCGGACCAAAGTTCCGCGCAAGGAGTGTTTTCCAGCGAGGAAGCCCACCTTGTGCGGCAGCTCCCCCGAGAACGCCAGACCCGCTACCTGGCGTTGGAAATCATGGCCGAAGACCCCACCATTGACTGCGCCATCAAAATGCACATGGCCCACGCCCTCAGCGCGCGCTCTGATACCGGTCAAGTGGTCAGTATTGAGTCTGTGACTGACGACAAAGACCCCATCGTGAATGACCTGCGGAATACCCTGCAGGCGCGCATCAATCGGGAACTGAACGAATGGGCGTACAACGCCGCTGTCTACGGCGCGCACTACGTCCGGGTCTATGGGGGACAGCAAAAAGGTATCACCAATATCCGGAGCGACTACTACACCCATCCTCGCTTCATCAAAAAATTCGAGAAAGCCGGCCAGCTCGCAGGCTTCACCACGACCTATCAGGGTACAACTGGAGCGCACAGCCGGATTCGGCTTATGCCTCCGTGGGCCTTTGTCGGCTTTGAAATTCCCCAGTGGAAAAACGCCAGCAACACCGAGCCGGTCAACATTGGAGTGGCGCCCGTAGACCTGTCGTCCGATGATTATGCCACTGAGGCTATGGTGGAGTCGCAAGAATACGGTTCCAGCCTCATCGAGACGGCATACCAACCCTGGTTGGACCTCTTGGATGCCATTTGCTCCCTCAATGCGAGCCGTCGCAATGCGGCCCGTCTGGAACGATTGATTGGTGTGAGCACAGGCAGGCTGGACCCGGAGAAAGCCGCCAAATATCTCAACCTCATCTCGTCCCAAATTCTCAATACGGACAGAGAAATAGCAACACAGTCTCTGCGCCGCGGCTTCGTGCAGACGGTCATAAACCGAATTTTCCCCATGTGGGGCGATAAGGCCCGGATGGAGGTCAATACTGTCCAGGGGACGCCCGATATTAACGGCTTAGAGGATGTGTTTTTCCACGTCAAACGGCTGGGCGGCGCGCTTGGTGTGGACCCCTCCATGCTGGGCTTCGGGGATTTCCTCTCTGGCGGCCTGGGAGATGGCGGATTTTACCGGGTAAGCATCATGGCCGCCCTGAAGGCGAACTTCCTGCGGCAGGCCATCCAAAACGGAGTGCAGCGTCTATGTGAGATTCATGTCGCATACAAACACAAAAAAATCTTTCTGCCCGGACAACAACCATGGCGCATCGTGTTCAACTCCGTCAGCACGGCATTGGAGCGCGAAGAGCAAGAAAATCTTGAATCCAGAACAAATATCGCCAGTGGTTTGGCTGGCATCATTGCGACCCTGGACCAGGAGTACACCACCACCGACCGGCGCGCGTTGATGAATTTCCTTTGGACGCATATCCTCAAAAAGGACGAAGAGTCGTTCAAACAGGTCTTCCCCGAAAATATGGCATCGCAAACACCGCCGAACTCGGTAGAAGATGATGAGGATTCCATGTAAAAACGGTCGGGGGATAACCCCGGCCGTTTTCTCAATATGCTGTTTCAATAGGAAGTTATGCGCACCACATGCCTACTTCCTGATTCATTGAACGGGATGCATACATTCAAGTGTACCCTCCAAGTAGGCCACAACAGAGGCGCGTGAAACAACTCCTTCCGCAAGAGCTTTTTTCAGAACATTTTCATCATTCAGAATCATAATCAGAGGCAGAAACGTCTCAGCGCGACGCGTACTGCCGAGCCACAGATAGCGGTCTGGGCTGATGCCGCTGTAGGTCTTGAATATCGTGGCATCAAAGTCATATCCCAGTTTATGCCATGCGGCGGCAAAAGCCAGGAATGTCCGTATTCCTTCTTTATCCCCTTGGATGTTCCCCATATTTGGAGCCAATGCCCCGAAAAGAGCCTGATTGAAGTCAGCAAAAGCCATATCATCGATAAACATCGGATAGGCCTTTCCTGCCGGTTTTTCGAGTCGGGCTTTTACTGTTTGAGCAGTTTGAAGAAGTGCAGCGATTTTCTGCTCTTCGCTGCTGGGCTTATCCTTCGGTTGGGTAGGCTGTGAATCGGATGCTGCTTGCTCAAGCTCAATGGCTCCTTCAACCATTTTCTTTTCCGCTTCTCCCAAAAGCTGGACCGTTCCCGCCATCAGCTTTTCAAGGCCGGGCTGGGGAACACCTAGCGCTTGCGACGCCCCAATCAACGCCTGTACCGCCGCTTTCTGGTATGGGCCTGCTTCCGCCTTCGGAACGGCGGTATCAGCCAAGTAAGCGGAGTGAACGGCATAAAACCAAGCCAGCTTTGCTGCGACTTCCTTCTTGCTGGGGTTCGTCTCTTTACCGGCGAGGGCAATGGCTCCTTTTGCTCTCTCTAGTTGTCCTTGCACCCCACCAGCCTCGCTTTGGCCGAGCACATAGGTGGCAAGTTTGAGATTTTCACTTTTGTGAGCGAAAAATTCTTCTGGCGTCATGGCGTTGGCCATGTCTCCAAAAAGAAAAACCAGGGCGGCAGACAACACACAAAGGCGGCAGAATTTCATAGAGTCCTCCGGAGGTAGAAATGAATATGCACTACCCCGTCCCGTTCAGTTTGTCATCTATACCAGATGTAAGGCCATATTCCTTGCTTCTCGGAAAATCGGTCAATATTACCAAGGGATGGAGGATTTCAGCCATGGCGGACCAACAAACTCAAGTTTCCTGTTACTTCTCTCTACTTGATGAGGGCAGAACGTATACGGGACACCATCGGAAGTACCTCATCACCAATGCGCGCGAAATTTGCTACAGCCCGGCCGTCCGGGAAAAAATCAAGTTACGGGAGGCGTTGGGGTTTTATGGCCATGGCCGACGAATCTTGGCCGGACGTATGAACCTGGGTGAGGTAGAGGCCATCAAACTCCCTGATGGCGGTTCCGCCATTGTCTCCAATATCCCATCCAATGTAACCACGGCATTCGATGTAACCGAAGACGGCACCGTCTCTCATACTCAGGAAATTCTGAACACTGAAACCGGCAAAATCGTAAATGGGCTTCATGGCTCGCGCGTAGGCGGTTTTTCATGGGCCTGTCCAGGGACAGACGGGGGAAAGGGGGGAGTCTCCCGGCTGTCTGGTTTCGCGGGGTTTGACTACGTTTTAAGCCCTGGCTTCGCGTACAACCGCGGTTATATCTTGGAATCAGCCGAGGGGATGGAGCAAGCGATTTTGGAGAGTGTCGCCGCGACACTGAATGACGACGCCCGGGCCGAGCAATATGTGCGGGGATGGATGCAAGACTTCCAGACCCGCGCGGCACAGCTTGAGGACCAGCTCTTTGAATTGGAAGCCCATCAGGCGGACCTCGTATCAGAACGCGAGGCTTTGACCAAGGCCAAAGCCGATGCGGAAGCGGCCCGTGATGATGCCCTTGCAGAAAAAACGGCGCTGGAAGGAAATATCAAAGATATTCTGGAAACGCTCAGGGAAGCCTTGCCCGTTTTCATCCCTGACGATGCCATGCACGCCATGCTGAATGGCGATTTCCACAGGGCCAAGGTACTTTTTGAGAGCGCCGCCCACATCGACTTCGGCCAGTATCCAATTTCACTTCCTGGAGGTGAGTCCACCGGGATGCCGGCGCAACAGCAGGGAACCCCTGAGTTCGGTTCGGCCACCTATGGCGAAAGGATGTTTGACGAGCGGGGAATTTTTGAGGGCGAAACTGGGGCAGAGGCGCCCAAATCTCATTGGTGATTTGATTGGTGAAGACTTCGGAATTATGCCTGCGGGGTGTCCGTTCTTGCCAGTTTCACCAGAGATGTTTCAGGCAGGTAAGCAAAAATAAAAATAGAAAAAGACGAATGATTATCTGTAGCTATAGGGATTTTTTGAAGGAGTTAGGACGAAATGAGTAAGATTGAAAAGAAGGAAGAAAAGGTCAGGCTGATTTGCGGGGCACGATTGGAAATCGTGTGTACGTTAACAGCGTACCGTGAGTTCGAATCTCACCCTCTCCGCCATATTTCAAGGGGTTACTGAAAAACAGTAACCCCTTTTTCATTGGTGGAACTTTGACAATTGGTGATTTGATTGGTGATTGCAGTGACACGCCGATCAGATTGAATCGAAATGTCATTCCGTTTGAAAAATTTTTGTTACGACGAATGGTGCACAATTGACACACATTGATAGTGCAAGGGCGGGATTGAAACCCCGCCCTTGTTGTATGGAGCCCCCCCGCCGGGGGGGGTCTCCATACAACAAACCGGCAAGTTTGCGCTTGCCGGGGGCCGTGGGCGGCGTTGTCGCGTCGCTCGGTGGGGGCCTAACCGCCCCCGCCTGCCTTCAAAAAATTACTTGCCAAGAATCGCCAAGCACAGCGCATATCCAGATAATCAGCCCACGCCTGCAACATTTTGCGTCGCTCCGTAAGCAGGTCTGAACGCTGGTAGGCTGCGGCTGATTTATGGATTTCTCCCGGTGAAAACGCGAAACGCTTCGCAAGCCTGGGACTTGATGCGAAAATCTTCCCCTTTCTGGTCGATGCGACGAAAGAGTTACCATTCGCTCATGAATATTTCGACATGATCATCAGCGTGGACTCATACCAGTATTTTGGCGGGGACGAGGTCATGCTGCCGAACCGCCTGTCCTTTGTGAAGAAAGGCGGACTGATGACGGCTGCCGTACCCGGATTCACACAAGACTTCCCCGAAGGGCAACTGCCGAAGGAGGTTCAGCCCTTCTGGATGCCGGAGTGGTATTTTTATTCCTGCGACTGGTGGCGGGCATTATGGGAAAAAGAACCCGGCATAACGATCACTACGTTGCGTGAAATGAGTTCATGCAAGCAGGCCTGGGATGATTGGCTGCAATCTCCCTCCCTGCATGCGCAACACTATGTTGCCATGATGGAAGCGGGAGTTGGAAAATATTTCAATATTATCCAGATGGTAGCTCAAAAAGTTTAATCAGTGACCGCATGTGAATCTGCATTGACCACTCCCCCAAAGCACAGCGCACAGCAAGGCGTTCACACAGCAAGCGTCTTGGCTGATGCGCTGATGCCTTCTGTGTGCAGTTGGAAAGGCGGGATTTGCCCAATCCGACGCGGCAGTGTTTTAGGAAGCTCCGCTGACAAGCCTCACGTTGGCGTTCTGTCGTCCTTTTTGCGTAAACAGCCCGCAAGGCCATGCCAAGCGGGCTGTTTACTTGCCAATCGGATGAATTGTTGATTCTTCGCCACACAAAATCCCAACCATTTCAGGGAACTATGATATTCCCGTTTTTATTGGCGGCAGAGCGACGACGAAATTTCGTCGATCAATTTTTATTTGTAATATCAGCATATTACATCATTATATCTGCCTTTCTATTTCAAAGCCTATGGCGAAACTTCGCTATATAGCAATAGCAATATCTACCAACGCACTAATTTTATTAAATTTAATATTCTGGAACAGCTCTTGCTATAAAGAAGATCGATATTTATTATACTTTCACAAGTAACAGGAGACCGTTATGCCGACCCCAGCGTATATGACCATTACCGGCGAGCGTCAGGGCAACATCACCGCCAACAACTTTACCGAAGCCTCGGTGGGCAACATCTATCAGGAAGGGCACGAAAACGAGACCCTTATCGAGGCCTTCGAGCACAAGATCCTGCTGCCCCGCGACCCGCAGTCCGGCCAGCCCACGGGCCAGCGCGTGCACCAGCCCCTGAAGATCACCAAGGTCATGGACAAGTGTTCTCCCCTGCTCTACCGCGCTCTTACCAGCGGCGAGCGTCTGCCCAAGGTGGAACTCAAATTCTACCGCACCTCGGCCCAAGGCACCATGGAACATTATTTCACCATGACGCTGGAAGACGCCATCATTACGGACATCACCACCTACATGCCCAACTGTCAGGACCCCGGCATGGCGCATTTCACCCATCTTGAGGACGTGCAGTTCACGTACCGCAAGCTCACCAAGACCCACGAAATCGCCAGCACCTCGGAAAGCGACGACTGGCGCAAGCCGCAGAGCGCTTAGCCGCCTGGGGCGCGGTTGCCGGACGCCAGCGGCGACCGCGCCCCGAGTCCGACGCCTTAAACCGGCCTAACCCTCGGCTCCGGAGTTCCCATGACCCAGACGCCTGCCGCCAACGCCTCCTGGTTCAACTTCACCGCCCAGAGCGGCGACTTCGGCGTGTACGCTTTCTCGGGCTT
>ERZ857951.576-NODE-576-length-47321-cov-5.380337_pt1 | contig 47321 bp, 52 predicted proteins | sample MGYA00519759_ERZ857951 | MGnify/ENA primary metagenome ERZ857951 (study PRJEB31778, sample SAMEA3449377) | human gut metagenome | biome: human gut; feature: human-associated habitat; material: faeces | place: United Kingdom | collected 2010/2012 ...
GCGAACCGAAGCAGGGGCAGCGGTCGCAGAGTGCGAGGGGCTTTTGCCCCCGAAGTACGGCTTAAGCACCGCTCCGGCGGCTGCGGCACGGCATCTGCGTTACCAAAATGCTCGATAATGTCGGGTTGCGGTACCCGCATCGTAAGGCGGGAATTGTGCGGTGTTGCCATAAATAAAAACTCCCCGGACAACATCCGAGGAGCCCTTATGCTCATGATAACCATATCCCTATAACCGCTTTTTGTCACAAAGATGGGTTCCTGCGTTTCGTGGCAGCGCTGCGAAATCGCATTAGTATTTTTCAGATCACGAATTGGGATAATTTCGGGCATAAGCTCAGCTCCTTTCGTGGCTTTATTATGCCACAAAAAGGGCCGCACTGATAACATGTAAAACTGTAAAACAAAAAAGCTACATCCAAATTGAATGTAGCTTTTTTGTGTCTCGATGTGACAAAAAAGATACCAGACTTCATGCGTTGACAAAATTTGAAGCAGAAAAAATTTCCTTACAAATGGCAATGTCAATCATCTGGTGCAGATAAGGTCGGTGGCCATTGGAGCATCCACTCAAGATAGTCCGATGACGTGATTCGACCGTTCTCGAATGCTGTCCTATGAATCCGCCAATCTGCTAAAAGAGCTTTTACGGCAGGATGACTGCACGAGAGCCGAATGCGTAATAAGAAACATTGCGTACTATCTCCAAAGTCTTGAAAAGGCAAACTATGCTCCCAATCGTACCATATCAACGTGCGAATGAGATCGACTATGGTATCGTTTGGCATATAGAATGTTTCTTCCCGAACATTTAGAACTTTAGCGATTTTCTCTACAATTTCGGCTTTAGGTGTGCGGTACCCGGTTTCGTACTGTGCAATGCGGTTCGCTGCCCCGTTTTTAATATCAATCAATATACCCAACTGCTGCTGTGTAAGACCGCGATGGCGGCGCACGAGTTTGATTTTATCTCCGATGTTCATAGTGTGGCTGTCTCCATTCTTACGCAAAAATAAAAACTGCCCGTCCGCGTAAAGTTGCTACGCAGATGGGCAGTTTTGGCTGTGTACCTTTATTGCAGTGAAATCTGTTGCGTATAACCTCCAATAAAAATAATTTCTAAATCTTGCCGTGATTTAACGATGATTTTTTCTATGATTCTCGCTGTAAGCATATCGTCGTATTCTGTAATCAAAAGGTCCTTTGCGGTTATCGGATTTGTAGGGGTGGATGGCGTTTGGCTATTGACTGAACTTTGTGTGATGGCAGTTTTTAGCTGTTTGATTTTATCGCTGAGCCTTTTCAGCTTGTCATCAAGGAATGGGGTGTTTTCATCAAAGTCCAGCGACATTTCCAGTAGGTGGTCAAATTCCTGTTGGTTTTGCTCTAACTGTGCTTGCAGCTGTGGTGTCAGACTTTCGCCGACTTCTATCTGATGGAGAATCCCATTAAGCTGGTCAGCAACCTCGCCGGTAAACTTGGCAGCTAAATTCTGCACGGCCTTCAAAATTGCTTGATGCAACTCTGTTTCGGGGATAGAGGGTGAGTTGCTGCAAAACTTCGTTCCGTATTCAAGTCGGTTGACGCATCGCCAGACGATTTGCTTTCTGCCGTGGATGCTCCAAGTGACTCGCTTGTAGGAGCTGCCGCAGTCACCACAGACCAATCGTTCGGATAAGGCATATTTGCTGTTGTAGCGACCTCGATGTCGCTTGCGATGGTTGGTGGCCGACTTGCTGTTGCGGCGGGCGATTTCAGCTTGTGCCTCTCGGAATGTCTGCTTCGTGACGATTCCCTCGTGGTTATTCTCTATGTAATATTGCGGCAGTTGGCCGGTATTTTTCTTGGATACGCCTGTCAGTACATCCTCGATAAATGTCTTTTGCAGCAGCACATCACCGCAGTATTTCTCGTTCTGGAGAATCCGCTGGACGCTCTCGGACGACCACTTCTTGTTGCCACGTGCAGTGAGTACGCCGTCAGCCTCTAATCGCTTTTTGATCGTCTGTAAACTGGCGCCTTGCAGATAGCTGTTGAATATCATACGAATCACTTCGGCTTCTTCGGGAATGATTTCCGGCTTGCCGTCCGAACCCTTTCTGTATCCGAGAATTTGTCTGTAAGGAAACGGAAATTTTCCTTGTCGGAATCCCATTCGCTTACCGCGCGCGACATTCTGTGAAATTGACTCGCTTTCCGCCTGTGCAAAAGCGCTCAGCACGGTAAGAATCATCTCGGAGTTCATGGTTGATGTATTAATATTTTCTTTTTCAAAAATAACTGCGATGCCAAGTGCTTTCAGCATTCGGACGTATTGGATACTGTCCAGTGTGTTGCGGGCAAAACGCGAAATAGATTTAGTAAGGATTAAATCAATTTTCCGTTTCTTACAGTCCTGAATCATCTGATTAAAGCCGTCGCGTTTTTTAGTGTGTACACCGGAAATGCCATCGTCTGCGTAGATGCCGGCAATCTCCCATTCGGGAGTGGAAGTGATTTTTTCGGTATAATACAACTTCTGTGTTTCAAAGCTGCTTTGCTGTTCTTCTTCCTCGGTGCTGACGCGACAGTAGGCAGCCACGCGTAGTTTTCGGATGGCATGATTTTTTCCTTTGCCTGTCTGCATTGTGGCAGGTATTTCGATGATTCTTGTGTTGCTCATTTTGATTTTCCTTGTTACAGTATTTGTCCGTTTCGCAGTTTTATTTCAATGTGCGTGTCGCGATACAGGATGACATTGCTGACGATTTCTGCGTATAATTTCAGTGGGAAAGTGTCAGTCGGTTCAAGCTCGTTACAGGCACGCTTGATTTGCAGAGTTGCTGGGTCTGCATCACCTGCGGAGCAACAGGTAAATTGTAACTCTGCGCGGTGCAGGATTTTGCGAACAATAGACTCGGCATCTGGCTCCGGGGAAGCAAGCAGGGTATTTATTTCATGGCTCAACCGGGAAGATTCGATGGAGTGGATATTGCTTGCGCCCTGTGGATAGCAGATTCTTTCATTATGCCGACAAATCCAGAATAACTTTTCACGAAGTTGCTGAGAGAGTTCTTCTGGGCGAATTGGATTCGACCACATTCCACAGTGACGGCAGTACCATTGATGCGTTTTGGGATACCAATACAGGCGCTCTCCACAACAACATTGCATATCATCACGGAACGACTGCAGAACGCTGGAGTAGGATACAGACTTTTCATTGCGAAGTTGCTGTACCGCAGTAAATGTCGCAGGAAAGCAATCGGGCAATGATATTTTTATTCCAGCGGTTGTCTGAAGAACGGTAAGGTGGCCCGCATGAACTCATGTGTGTGGCAATCTGCTGGAGACTGTCACCATTGCTGTAAGCATCAAAAATATACTCGACGGCGGCGCCTTCTTGTTGAACAATACAGAACTCACCATTTTGAATTTGATAGCCGAATAAAATGTAACGCTTTTTCATAGCGAACTCCGTTTTTCAGATAGTGTCATGCCATTCATAAACTTGAATTCTATTGTGGTAGGGCTGACCTGTACGCGGTTTACCAATTTGGTAAAAATGGTGCCATCAAATGTTTCCAGTGGGGGAGAAGATCCCAATTGCTGTTGTATGCTACGGGTTTGGAAAAGGACTCTTTCAAAACTATTGTCAGTGGTGCGTTTGGAAAGGAATTTTTTCTTTTCCCGTAGTTGTTGATCAAGGGCTATACTACGTTCAAGAAACTGGGCGTTGTCGATGTATCCCAGTGTGTGGATTCGTGTAAGGTTGTGCCGCTGTTTTGCAAGGCGCTGTACATCATCACGCGCTGTTTGCCTCGCAGAATTTGCTTGTTCTTGCAGAAACCTAAGCTGTAAAAGCGTGTCTATGATGGGCTGCAAAATATAGCTTTGGTTCGACTGCAATTTATTGTAAACGGATAAAAATGCTTGCTGAATTTCAGTTTCCGAAACAGGCTTTAATGGGCAAAGGGCGGCAGATTGTAAATGCGTTCTACAGCACCATACAAAAGTTTGGGACTTTCGGACTTTTCTTGAGCAAACATGACCGCATAGGGCGCAGAATACAACCTTGGATAAAATGCAGGTTCGACTATTCGTGCTATTGATATTCTTTTGTGTAAGAAGCGACTGAACTCTTTCGAATTCATCTTTTGAAATAATACCGGGATGTGTTCCCTCAACGTAGTATTTTGGAAGCTGTCCAGTATTGCAGCAACTTTTTAGTGGAAGGGTATCAGGAGTATAGTTCTTTTGGAATAAGCTGTCGCCAATGTATTTTTCATTTCGTAGGATAAACCGTACAGAAGCAGAACGCCATATCACATCTGGCTTAGGGTGGTTGGTATTTAGATGGTTCGCAATTTCCGCCGTGCTGAAACCATTCAAAAACAGATTAAAAATTTCTTTGACGGTTGCTGCTTCTTTTTCATCGGGAAACAGTTGCCGGTTAATCTTTTTATAGCCGAACGGTGTCAAGCTGGTTATATAAGTGCCGTCATGCATTTTCTTCCGTATGCCCCACTTTGTATTCTGTGATATGGACAGGGACTCTTCCTGTGCTGCAGCGCAAATCATACTCAGAATCATTTCGCCGTTGGCAGTTTCGGTGTCAAAGCCTTCTTTTTCAAAAACAACCGTTACGCCAAGACTTTTCATTTCGCGCACCGATGCCAGCGCATCTGCCGTGTTGCGGGCGAAGCGGGATGCAGACTTGACCAGCACACGGTCAATCAGTCCTGCGCGGCAGTCATCCAGCAAACGGTTGAACTGTTCACGGTGTTTGGTGCTGGTGCCGGTAATGCCTTCATCGGCATAGATTCCGGCGAAATCCCAGTTTGGATTTTCCTGTATCAGATGCGTATAATAGTCCACCTGCACGGACAGCGAGTTTAGCTGATCGGTTGAATCACTGCTGACGCGGGCATAGGCCGCCACGCGAAGGCGCTTCGGCTGTTGCTGTATCGGCTGGATGACTTGGACTTGCGGCATGATGTTCACCTCTGGATTTGACGCTGTGACACTCTTTTTGTCACATACAACATACCCGAAAGGCAGGTCAAAAGCTATTCACGAGAACCACTAAACATCGCGGCACAAAACGCTGCATTTCCGGGCATAACCAACATTGGCGCGCTGGCAGATGTCCCTAGGCAATCTTCCGCTTGCGGCAGCGGATACCAGCGCGGCATAGGCCAGTGCGTATTTCAGCTCCTGTTCCAGCCTTACGGGAAACGGGTCAATCTGCATCGACAGCCACCTCCCACGGCACTCTTTTTCCGGTCCGCGCGGTACGAGCCAGGATCCGACTCTCCAGCCCTGTCAGATAGAGTTCATATTGCAGATTGGTTTCGGTAGTAATCAGTACGGCACCATAATTCTGCAGAAAGCGCAGGATGCGGTACAAGGTTGTAATGTCGTGGCTCAGTCGGTCAAGGCTCTGCACCATGACGGCGTTGACACGCCCCTGCTGCACAGCGGTGAGTATGGCGAACAAATCAGGTCGCCAGAATTCGGTACCGCACTTTTGCTCCATGCAGGAGTTGACGATGATGTAGCCGCGTCTGTCGGCCTCACGCATGACTTCTGCAAGCTGTTCTTCCAATGCGGGCAGGTTCGGTGCGGCACTGCGGGCAAACGCCCACACTTTGTATTCTTTCATGGGCGCACCTCAGAATTGCTCCATCAGAGGGAGACGAACATCAAATCGCGGCTTGCCGAACGATGCCCGCGTGAAGCGGTCACCGACAAAGCGTTCCAGACCGCTGTTGATGAGTTCGGCGTTCAGGTCACATTCGGTGGTGATGAGATAGACATCATTCTGACGCAGAATTTCAATAACGCCCACCAGTATGTAGCTGTTGCGGCTGATTTGCTCCAAATCGCGCACCATCACGGCTTCAATCCGACCGTTCTCTACTGCGTCCAACATAGAGCGCAGACCAATGCGGTCTTTCAAGGTGTTGCCGCTGCAATGGTCAAAAGATGTGCCGCGTACAAGGAATCCATGCCCTGCTGCTTCGTCGATAAGGTCATACAGCCGGTCAAAGGCAATGCGCGGATCGCTGTTGGCGCAGCGCACATAAATCCAGACATCGTGGTTTCGCATAAGGTACATCTCAGGTTCCTCTTTTCACAAAAAGTAATCCGGGCGCTTCTGCTCCCGGATGAATTGCTGAACATCTTCAATTTTCTCGGTGGTTGGGCAAGTCGGCAGTGCTGCCAGCGCGGCATCATGGTACTTGCCGCCGATGCCCGCGCGCTCGTCCAGAATCGCCACCACGCAGGAGTCCTGCTCGGTACGGATGGCACGACCAAAACCCTGCCGTAGCTTCTTCTGCATTTCGGGGATGATTTCGGCGTTTATGTAGTCGCGCAGATTTGGGTACTGCCGGCGTTCGTAGTCGCTGACCGGGTCAGGAATCGGAAACGGCAGTTTTGCGATAATCAGCAGAGACACCATATCGCTGGGAAAGTCAATGCCCTCCCAGCAGGAGCCAGCCGCAAACAGCACACCGTTGCCGGATTGCTTGAATTGCTGGATACTGCGGTTCTGCCCGCGCCCGGCTTGAAATACAGGGAACATCAGCCGTCCGCCCAGCGCGTCGTAAACATTGCGCATCTGGCGGTAGGATGTGAACAACACCAGCGCGTGACCGTGGCAAGTCGAGACAAGCTGCACGATTTTGTCTGCAAGGTACTGGTTTTCGGGAACAGCCGCTGCCCGCCGTGCAGGGATATACAGCAGACATTTTTTCCTATAATTGAACGGAGATTCTGCGCGGAAATGGCGCAGCGGAGCGTATGCTGCCAGCCCCAAAAGCTGTTCCGTGTGGTCGAAATCTCCGGCTGCTGTCAGCGTGCCGGAGGTCAGAATGGTTGGCTCACGGGTATTCCACAGGGCGCTGCGGAGTAACTGCGGTACGCGGTTGCTGGCCGCGCAGAATGTGAGTTGGCCGTCTGCGGAAAACTCAAGGTACAGGATGCGCGTCGGCACATCCAAGAGAAAAAGGCGCAGCAGACTTTCTGTTTCTGCCAGCCGATATTGCAGGTAGTGCGGCATATCCGGTTGGCTGCCAATGTACTGCAAAAGGCTGATACAGTCGGCCAGTGCAGCTTGTCGGAAAGGCGTAAGGCTGAACGGTACACTGATTTTCCTTTTCGGCATAGCAAATCTTGGTGTGCAGGAAATGGAAAGCGTGAGAAACGCCGTCCGCAGCCGCTTGGATAAGCCCTTGAAATGTGCCTGCTGTAACAGGGAGCACAAGTCATCCATGTCCTGCGCGGACAAAGTTTCTGTGTACATCTGCCGCGCGGCATCCGGGAGCTTGTGTGCCTCGTCTACTACCAGCACCTGATACTGCCGGAGCAGCAGGGGCCGTTCTTCCAGCCGATGGGATGCGTTCGCCAGCAGATAATTATGGTTGCAGATTTGAATATCCGGCTTCATGGAATCCCGCAGGTACTGCTGATAGCGGCAGTCTAAACGCAAGAAACAATCTCGCGGGCAGGACTGCGGCACACAAATGCGGCAGCGGTCATACCGAGTAAGATTGGGGATGTGGTCTAAATCGAGAATGCTCTCGGCCATGCGCAGGCTGTTTTTCTGTCGCTTCCCTTTGGAAATTGCTTTTTCCTGACGTTCCGCAAGGCGGGCATCGCAGACAAAGCGCTCTTTGCCCTTGCGGACAACCGCCGTAATCGGTGCTGTGATGATGCCCTCAGCCAGCATAATAGCGGACAGGTCGGGCAGATACTCATTGAGAATAGCATCCTGCAATGCGACGCTGGAGGTTGAAATGACCACAGGCATTTTCAGCTGGCTGGGTCTGTGCATCTGCCACAGGATACAAGCTACAAGGTAGGCCAGCGTCTTGCCGATGCCCACGCCTGCTTCACACAGGGAAATTTCCTTATTATATAAGGTGTCTAAAATTTCATGGCAAAGCGCGATTTGTTCCTCCCGTACCGCCATGCCGTGCCGGGGCAGAATCTCCCGGAAAATCTGTTCGGCTATGCGGTGGGATTCCGCATAGCCTGTCGGATAGGTTTGCATTGGTTTACACCCCTGTTTTCCATCCCGTTTAAAGCAAAATGATGGGCAGCAGGTGCTTGGGTTCCTGCTGCCCACGATTTGCCCTAAACGGCAAAAGTAGATAGTTAAGTATGTGTGCCACATTTGCCGCCCGCACCCCTGACACCGGGAACATAACAGGCAGGGCGTTGGCACACCCGTTCACTGACTCTGCCACGATCTTACTGATTCCAACCGCAGCGCGGTCACCCCCTCTGACGCTGGAGGCCGCTGGCGTATCATTGTGATCTTTCCCCGCCGCAATTCTGGTTTGCCGGACCGCCCACAGGGGTTTGCCGGGAAAGGAATGTACCTGTTATGCTGGGTATTCGGTTGTCAAGGTGCAACGCGCATACTTATATATGCTTTCGGGCGAATGCATCAAGGATGCTTTGGAGGACTTGCTGGATTTCCATGGGTTGAGAGAAAATCAATTCCTGAAGCGTTATTTCTTGCAGTGGCGTCAGATGCATTGCTGCATTATGCGGCTTATGTACAAGATAAACACCGCCATATTTTCCGGAAATCGGTTCTATTGGATATTTCTTTCTCATTTTAGTTACATCCCCATAGATTGTTCGGGTGCAAACGCCAAGTTCATCAGCAATGTTGGGAACTGTTTCAAATTTGCGTTGTAAAATGATATCCCAGATTGCCTCTTGGCGTTCATCCGAACTCATTGCTTGCCTCCTTTCTTCGCTCATTTTTAGTATAAAGGTATAACTTGCAAGAATCTTTCAAGTTTAGCGATGTAAAGCGCTAGCAATTTTTTCACCCACAAAAAAGCCGCGAGCATGGATTCCACGTTCACGGTAAAATTCAACAATATTAAGAGAAAAAGCCCGCCGCATTTGAGATGCGACGGGCTTAGAACTGCAGCGTGAGATTTACTTTTTGTCCTGCGGTTTGGGCAGCGGCTTTTCGGGGCGGTGGGGCTGGTAAAAAAACGTAGCGCTTAGGGGCGGCCAACCATTGTATTCGCGGCGGATCATGCTTTGAATGGTTTTCCGTTCTGCTGCGTGCAAATGTTGCTTCATGGTTTCTTTCATGGGTGGATTCCTCCTTCATAGGTGGAATCCTCCTGATTTATAAAGATTTATTGTATGCCAAAACCGGCTGTGGCCATCATAAGGGAAACTGCGACCGATAGTTCCGCCAACGCAATGGAGCTGGCGAAAAGGTGACCATGGACGCCCAACAGGGCAAGCGAAACAGCGTCCAGAAGCAATAGCCGCAAACGTGCGCGCTTTGCCATCGCCTTGCTTTCCGCACGGGAAAGATGTATCTGCTTATTATCGGCAGGTGACGAAACCCATATCAGGGCAGAGGAGGCAATCATAATTGCCCAATAATTGTTGGGCTCTTCCGCAAAAATCGGCAAAGCGAACATCGTTGCAAAAATCATGGCGGCAGAGTATAATGCGCACTGCCATTCTGTTTTGGCATGGTAGCCGCCGGTGCGCTCACGGAGGAAAAGAAACGAAACGGTAAAGCAAAAGGCCGAACCGAAATCCGTAATCAGTCCACCAAGCAGTGTCAGAGCAATCAGGCCCACGGCGCGGGAAATATGTCGGTACAGCGCGTATTGGCACACCTCGGCGTCGTCCTCTTTGATAAGACCGTGCGCCAGAAAGTATTGCGTCAGCTCTTTTGCAATCTGTTCCATCGGCATCTCCTTGTCATCTTTCGCCCTTATCCTACCGCAAACCAGGCTAAAGTGCAAAGAATCCTGCGCAAGTGACAGAAACTCATGCGTGAACGCAAGAATTGCGGGCCACATCGGGCCATTCAAAGCAGAATTGGAACGCACCGTCATGATAATCCATCGTGTAAAAGGCGTTGTTGCGGCGCAGCAACTCTTTGGCACAGGGCAGACCAAAGCCGTGCAGATGCGGTTCCAACTTTGTTGTGGCAATACAGTCCTTTTCGATGTGGACCGGCAGGCTGGTGTTGATAATCGAGACATACAGCTTGGCATCGCCGTCCGCGTAGGCTTCGTCCCGCAAAACGCTGACCTCAATGCGGCGCTTTGCTTCCTCCAGCTTTAGGCAGGCTTCGATGGCGTTGTCCAGCAGGTTGCCCAGCACGACTGTGCAGTCAATCAGTTCGATTTGCAAGGGCGACAGGTCGTTGACTTCAAACTGAATATCGATATGCTGCTTCTGAGCGGCATAGCCCTTTTGGTTCAGCACGGCGTCGATGACCGAGTTGTGGGTGTTGACCATCAGGGCACGCTCAGTCTGCTGCTCCTGCAAAGCGGCAAGATAGTCCTGTGCCTGTTGTGTCTCGCCTCCCTGCAGCATCCCGGAAAGGGCCGCGATGTGATGCCGAAAATCGTGCGTCATTTTGCGCTGTGTGGCGTAGGCGCTGCTCAAGGCATCAATGTTGGCACGCTGGGAGCGCAGCTGCTCGTTAAGCGTTTTTTGCTGCTCCTGCGCGAGGTTGTTTTTTTCTGTCAAATCTATCAAAATCAGAATCACGGCATTGGTTACCAGCAGAATTCCACTTGAAAAAAGTACAAATGCGGCTGCTATTTTGCCGTTCATGGATAAGTAATAGCAAATTGATATACCAACCAGAGAAATAAGTGGAAATCCAATCGTCAGGGGTGCCCATTTGATGCTGGCGGAACTTGCCACCATCGGCTTGTGAATCTTTTTGATTCCAGAAGAAAGTAAGAATTTGAGACTATATGTTATAGCTGCGCTTGCAAAATAGAGCTTCATATTCGCCACATATTCATCATAACGAATATGAAGCCATGCCAGCAGAGAATAAAGAACGCAAAATTCCAGCAAGGTGGAAATTGCATACGCCAAAACAACCACCAGCAGCCGCAACCAGAATTTCCCGGTATAAAGCAAGGATGCAAAAACGAAGTAAACCGTAATAAGTGCGGCAAATTTTAAAAGTGTTATCGGCGATTCTTCCGAAATATGCGAAACGAAAACCGTAGCGATATAAGACAAGACTCCGCAGAGCAGCGCCCCCACTACAAAGCGTAAGCCTCTTGTTTTTCTTTCAAGAAACGCATCGCAAAAAACGGCCACGCACAGCACGTCCAAGCAGCTGAAAACGATCCCTAACCAATAACCCATTTTTTCGCGCTCCTCCACTGCGTATAGATTTTCCGCACGGCACTGGCTGTGTGCGAACTGACCGGCAGCTCGGTTCCGTCGCGCAGATACAGTCGCGTGCTTTGCAGATCGCGGATGTGCTCCATATTGACCAAAACGCTTTTGTGTGTGCGCACGAAGCCGTGGTTTTCCAGTAGGTCAGCCAAATCGGCCATGGTAGCGGTCGTGTACAACAAGGCCCGGTCAGCCCCCTGCAGGTGCAGGCATACCTTGCGGGCCGACATCTCGGCGTACAAGATCTGCTGCGGCTGCAGCTCGACATCCTCGCCATCGCAAAATATGCGAACCGTATCGCGGGTCTTGCGGTATGCGGTAAGGGCCTGCTGCACATAACGCTCCAGCTTTTGCGGCATCTCGGCTTTCAACAGATAGCGAAATGCCTGCACCTCGTACCCCTGCAGGCTGTATTCGACGTAGTTCGTCACAAAAATCAGCAGCATATCGGGGTGCAGCTCATGCAGGCGACGGGCCAGATCAACGCCGTTCAGCGGGCCCATATCAATATCCAAAAAAGCCAGATCGTATTTTGCCAGCGGCAAAGCACGCAACTGCGCTGCATCTGTGGCGCAATCCACCGTGGAGCGCGGCATTTGCGGCTTTACGATGGCCTCTATCTTTTCCGCCAACTGACCGGCAAAGGCTGCGTCGTCATCGCAAACCAGTATGCGCATGGAAAAATTCTCCTTTTCGGCATTTTTACCCGGCGTGTGCTTGCGGGCATCTGCTGCAAACATAATCTTTTGCCCCCCTTGTTGTCAAGTATCTTGCCTAAAATCGCAGAATTACTGTTGTTTTTCTGATTATATAACAGATATATCGGCGTGTCAAACGGTACACTATAAGGTAGTGGAAGGGGGCCGTTTGGTATGTTTGATATGGGCAAGCGCATCTGTAAATTGCGTAGGGACGCACACCTGTCGCAAAAGCAGTTGGGCGAGAAAATTGGCAAATCAGCCTCGACCATCGGTTCGTATGAAAACGATACTGCCGTGCCGACGCTGGAAAACGCGGCAGCACTGGCGGAAGCGCTTCATGTTTCGTTGGATTATCTGCTGTACGGTGAAAAGAGCCGCACCCTTCCGCTGCAAAAGATGAGCGAGAACCGCGTGCAGCTGTTGACCGATCTGGCGCAGGAGTTTGCAGCACCTACCAGCCACGGTGCTGCTTTCAGTGACCGAAAGCTGGATATTCTGCGGCGGCTGTATCAGGAATTTTATCGTTAAAAGCATTGGCTGCTCGGCGTGTCTGCCTCCGGTGGGGGCAGACACGCTTTTTCGTTCACGCACGATTTTCTGTCACTTGCGCAGGTTTTGTAGATTTCGGGGGAACGCTGTGGTATTTTGGGGGCACAGCAAAGGTTCCAAGCATCGGCGCGCAGATGCTGAACATATCCGCCCCACAGCCAACCCAATACAACTCGGATACCACAAACCACTACAGTTAAGGAGGATTTCCATGAAAACCAAAAAGCGTTTTTTCACCCTGATCGTCATCCTCATAATCGCAGCAGCGATACTTTTTGTTTGGGTTTACCCTCGGTTGGATCGAAGTGCGCAGCAAACAATAAGAGATATCCAGACAGGTGCACTCGCAGATGATACACAAACGGAATCGCCAACCGTTGACGACCATACGGAAGCCGACAATGGCGGTGTCCCGACGGCCGCACCGGAAGCCTTGGCCGTCGGCCTGCGCGGTGTTGGGGAAACCATTCATGACACAGAAACGATGGGGGAAGGTTCCCGTGACTATACGCTGAACCGGGTGGAGGTATACGACACGATAGAGGACTCTCCCATTTCTTTGTCCGAGTGTGTACCAAACACTTCCTATGACACCTATCAGACATGGAAGTTTATTCTGCTCGATATGAACGTGACAAACACTTCAGAATCTGAAATGGAACCCCGCACGGGTGAAGAATACCAATTTATGCTTGACCTCATCCCGCGAAATGAGGGTGATTCACAAATGCTTTATTTCAGTGCACACCCTGACAGCACAAATAGCGCTTCCGACTACAACAAGTTCAATTTGGCCCCTGGTGATACTTTGAATTTTCAGATTGGAATTTTTATTGAGCCATCCGCATGGGAGGAACAGTCTGTATACCTCCAAGTCGGTTATGACAATGCGTCCGGTGTTGGCTTTTCTTATTTCTCATGAAAATGGTGGTGGCGCAGATGTATAACTGTATCCGCATGGAGTTCCGCAAATGCTTTCACTCTCATAACTTTATCATTTCAATGGCAACCTGCGTTCTTCTCGCATTGAGCAGCGCATCCTATTGCTGCCAGGGATATTTGAATATACATGATGCTCTGGATCAATATTGTTTTGAAAACGGACATATGGTCTCTAACGAGTTGTTCCCTGTCTGGACTTCCTATAATTATTGGATTGGCGGTGAGTCGGAAACGCTTGCTTACTCTGCCTTCTACACGCTGCTTCCGCTATTTGCAATTCTTCCCCACTCGTTATCTTGTCTCCAGGAGAAAAAATCATCCTATGCCAACCAGATGATTGTGCGTGTCGGCCGTCAGCCTTACTATCTTTCCAAAGGGATCGTATGTTTTTCCGCAGCGTTTATCACGATTGTTATTCCACTCATCTTAAATTTTGCTGTCACGGCTGCTTTTATTCCAAGCACGGTCCCTCAAATCAACTACGAAATCTATAACCATGTATATTTTGGCGCTATGTGGGCGGATCTGTTCTATACCCATCCGGCGCTTTATGTTGCCCTGTACATTCTGCTGGATGGTTTGTTTGCCGGGTTGATTGCTTTGATCGGCTATGCGTTTTCTTTCTATATCACAAATCAATTTGCCGCAGCCGCTTTCCCGTTACTGCTTTTTTGGGGAATCGACTATCTTTCCGGCCTATTAGCCCGTGCAATTCCAGGGGCGAAATGGTCATACGAAATTTCGCCAATCGCATATCTTCATCCGGCAACTCTCCGCTATGATCCAAACGCAGCTATAATTCTTATAGAAGCTGTCATGCTGTTTTGTTCAGCAATCGCAATCATTTTCAAAAGGGGAGTATGGCATGAATAGAAGCAATCCCTTCCGTTTCGATTTAAGAAACGGCATCCGTTTTATCGCAAAGAAATTTCTGGTTTTGCCGCTTCTTGTGTCGCTTGTCTGTTTTGAATTCATGCTTTGCCTGAGAGAAACAGCTTCCCTCAATCATCAGTACGCAGGCGCACAGCCAACACTGGGGGATTTTGCCATGTATCTTTTTGGCGGCATGAAACCCTATATTCCGAATCCAGACGAACCATTCCTGTTTCCTGTTTCTTGGTTTCTGGTCTTTGGAATTTGCCTGTTTCTTACGCTTTATTATCCTGTGTATGATAGAGATACATTTGGGAAAATGGTCATCGTATATTCCGGCAGCCGCACAAAGTGGTGGACGGCCAAATGCGCCTGGATTATCGTTGCAACCTTCCTTTACTTTTTCCTGTGCTGGATCCTCCTCCTCATCAACTGCCTGCTGTACGGCGGTCAATTTACCCTTTCTGTTTCCCCTTATATGAGCGATATTTTTTTGTTAAGGGAAACCATACCGCCAGACCAGTGGAATGTATGCCATGTACTCCTGCTCATGCCTCCATTGATCGCATCTTCTTTCGGCATATTGCAAATGCTGCTAACGCTTTGGTTTCGCCCCATTATCTGTTTTTTGATATCAGCAATTCTTATGTTGGCATCGGCATACTTTTGCGTCCCTGTATTGATCCTCAACTATGCATTCTGCATTCGCAGCAATGAAATACTGGTGGATGGGTTTTCCTTTCCCTCCGGAATCGTATACGCGCTTGCTTTGTCCCTCCTTTGTATGTTCATTGGGCGACATCGCTTCCGAAACTTTGATCTTTACTGAGGGGGTCGTACCTTATGGATTTATTGCCAAGAATCGAAATTGACGGTGCATCTAAAACTATAGGGAACAGCGTTGTACTTGATCAGATTCAATTAACGGTTAAACCGGGAGAAATGATCGGTTTGCAGGGGGTTAACGGCTCCGGTAAAACAATGCTGCTGCGGCTAATTTCCGGTCTCATATATCCTACAAAGGGCCATGTCCTAATTGACGGCAAAATGTTAGGTTCCGACTTGGAGTTTCCTCCCAGCATCGGCTTTCTCATTGAAAATCCTACGTTTTTACCACAATACACGGGCGCTGAAAACTTACAGATGCTCTCGTCTCTTCATCAAATGATGCCCACTGCTCAAATCGAAAGCGTATTGCAGCGTGTTGGCCTCCATGACACAAAATATAAAAAATATTCACTTGGGATGAAGCAGCGGCTTGGCATCGCAGCGGCTGTTTTCGAACAACCCGATATTATTCTTTTAGATGAGCCAACCAATGCTCTTGATGAGAGCGGCATTACCATGCTGGAAAATGTGATTCAAGATGAAACTTCGCGTGGCGCGACTATTGTCATGGCAAGTCACGACATGAACTTTTTGCACCATTGCTGCAGCAAAATCTATACGATGCGGGCTGGCACACTGTCACTGTAAAGAGGTACTTTGCTATGGGAAAAAAGATTCGCTTAAAACGGAAAAGCACCATCGCTGTGTTGTCAATTCTTGCGTGTCTCGTCGGTTTGGCCTCCTGGATGGCGGCTTTTTACCATACCAATCATCTTCCGTATCAAATCCCTGACAAAATTTATCAGGCGGGTGATTTTGTTCCAGTTGGCAACAACTATTTTATTTCTCCGGATGAGAACCCTGACGGTTATAGTGTGCAAGTCAATGATGCAAAATTGCTGACTTATCAGCAGTTGTTTGAACAGTACAACTTGGATTATCATGAATATTCCAGACTGGATGAATATGGGAACGTGGAATCTAATTATGTATATGACATAGAACTCAATATTTCTAACACAGATAATACGACTGGGTATATTTTCTTTGGACGATATCTTTTGGTAGACAAATCCCTGACGCTTTTCTATAACAGCACAATTCAAGCTCTGGTATATCCCGAACTTGCAGATGTCGGCAGCCTTAAGCTGAAGCCCGGAGCCAACAAAACCCTTCATTTCTTTTTTACGCCGAGCACTGGTGCTGTCCAAAAAAGAGTAAGAAAAGTCGAGAAGATGCTTACGGAAGATGTTTTTTCACTCTGCGTTTCCGAATTCCCTGCTCGTCTGCTAATAAAAATCAAGTGATTGCATCATCGGATACCGAACGCTATGTTTTTCTGTGATGTGATTCGTACGCGAACGGTAGATATCCTCATCTGTTCGTTGCGAAGAAAGCTTCATCTTGAGAAGATCATTCGAACGGTTCCGACAGTTGGCTATATGTTGCGCACACCTTAGAAGTGCTTGTAAAGGGCGTTTGTTCCCGGTGGTCTATAGAGTATGTTGAAAAAGCTGTTTACCAAAATGCAGCGGCAAATCGTTTCTTTCAGAACCGTTCTGATTCTGCTTTGGGGAGCGTCCCCACAAGCCATCATTTTGCTGATTCTCGCCAGTAGTCTAACAGGCTTTCTGACGCCAATTGGGTTGTTATGCACACAGCATTTTTTAGATGCTATTGTTCGTTCCGTATCTGCAGGGGGAAAATTTGCTTCCGTAGTTATTTGGCTTTTGTTGTTACTAGGAGTGACTTTGTTTGGCAATCTAACTTCTATGGCACTTCAAACGCTCCGAGCAAACTTTAGTGATGTATTGGCGCTTCATATCACGCAAAAGACTCTTGCAAAATATCAAGTTATACACGCAGAAACGTTTGAAAAGAAAGAAATTTATGACCGTATCCATATGGCGGTGACAGAAACGCCGAATCGATGCGCCTTATACATCGATATGATTTGTGGTGTGACCAAGGCAGTTGTGAGTTTAACCGGTGTTATTGCGATTTTAGCTTCGTTTGATGTGCGAATCGTTTTTGCTACTTGCTGTCTAACGATTCCATTGCTGAAAATAAAAAATAAAATCTCCATAAAAAAATATGGTATTTATCGTCAACAAGCCGAGAGCCATCGCCTGTGCAATTCTCTGTTTGCCATTTTGTTGAATGCTCCCAATATTCCGGAGCTCAAAGTCATGAACGGTGGGAACTATATTGCAAATGAAATCGGCACAACCATACAACAACAAAACGGGGACAACCGTGCAATCCGAGCCAGGACTTTAAAGGCCGACACCGCTGCTATAGGTATCTCCAATGCGATCACGTTCGGAGTGAAAATATGGATCGTGGTGTCGGCTATCAGCCAAGAGTTGACCGTTGGTAGTATATATCAGATGCTTAGTGCGTTCGACTCTATGCAGACATTGTTGCAATCACTTGTTTATCAGATCTCCTCCGGCTACGAGCAATCTCTTTATGTGTCGAATTTGCTTGTGCTATGGGGGCTTTCGGAAGAAAGCACAAAAATGCAGGTAGAATTGACTGCTCCGATCCAAAAAATAGAATTTTGCGACGTTTCGTTTTCTTATCCAGGCTCAGCAAGGCCAGCATTAAAGAACGTGAATTTAACGCTGACAACGGGGAGCTTATATACGATTATTGGGGAAAATGGCAGCGGAAAAAGCACACTGATTAAATTGATGTTGGGACTGTATACACCAACTCAAGGAGAAATCATGGTTAATGAAAAGCCCATTTCAACATGGTCTCCCTCTTCACTGCGAAAGCAAATGAGTGCGGTGTTCCAAAACCAGATTCATTATCCCTTCGATGTAAAAACCAACATCGGTGTTGTGGAACCATTCCGCATGACAAACCGCAATGATGTGCACAGTGCTGCTGAACGGGCGCAGGCAGATTCCTTTATTCAGCAACTTCCACACGGATATGAAACACAGCTGTGCAAAGAATGGAAAGATGGTTTTGAACTTTCCGGTGGGCAATGGCAAAGAATAGCCCTTGCAAGATTCTTATTTCCTGATGCCTCATTGTGCATTCTCGATGAACCCTTTTCCGCGCTGGATACCGTTGCGGAAGAACATATCCTAAAAGAAATCCTTGCCAATCAGAGCAACAAGATTACCGTGCTAATAACCCATCGGTACGATGATCTGACGGACCAAGAGAACATCATTGTAATGGAAGATGGAGCCGTCTCAGCATTTGGAAGTTTTCGTGAGCTTTCCACCACATCAAACGTTTTTGCACATTTGCTTCGACATATAGAATAATAGAATTTTAGGAGGTTTGCGCGATGGCCCTTACGAAAGAGTGTAAACAGGAGATGGAACACCTGCTCACATTGGTCGAGAGGCAGAAGCAATATCGGACAGGCGTTGTGTTCCCATCGCGGATGAACAATTACTTTTATGATGCGGGAACCGGGAAAATCTTACGGCTGCAAGACGAAGAATATCGACTGCTTAAAGCAATTTTCTCTCCGCAAGCCACCGCAAGCCACAGTGAAAACTGTTATGCAGGCTTTCTCTGAAGAAGCGCCAAACAAGGTTGAGGCTTTCCTTCGAAACACGGCACAGATGAATCTTCTTCGTATGCCGCCCCTGGAAACACTTTGCTGTGATTACCATGAAGACATTTGCCAACAGATCGATCACAACTTGGCGCAGCTAATCCTGGAAGTTACACAGCGTTGCAATTTCCGCTGTAAATATTGCATATACAATTCGAGCTATGAAGGCAACCATGATTTTTCCGCCGCCAATATGAGTTGGGATACGGCCAAACAGGCTATTGACTATCTGTTTGCGCATAGCGCGGAGAGAAAAAATATCTATTTGACATTTTACGGCGGCGAACCACTTCTACAGTTTGACCTGATCAAACAGGCCACTCTATATGCGCAAAATCTGGCCACCCAAGAAAGCAGAAATCTCTATTTCAATCTCACAACGAACTTGTCCTTAATGACAGCTGAAATGGCCCGGTTCTTTGCTGACATTCCCAATTTTTCATTGACTGTCAGCATAGATGGTCTGCAGGAGTGCAATTCTTGCCGCGTCTATGCGGATGGCCGCCCCACCATTTCAGATGCAGAACGTGGGATGCACTATGTCTGCCATGCGTTCCGAGAGGCAGGAAAAGGGCTGACAATCAGCAGCGTTTTAACGCCACCGTTCGACTATGACAAATTGGACCGGATTAACGCCTATTTTGAGAATTTTCCAGAGCTCCCCAAAGAAACTTCCATTGTGATCACATACCCATCTGACGGGACATACGATTGCGAGGCATATACGAAAAGAGTATATAACAATCCTCGCTATTGGGATCTCGGCTCCTATGACCCCCTGGCAAAATGGCAACTGACACAGGCAATAAGGCATTCACTGAGCTGGGATTCGACCAACAACCTTTATTTCCGTGCCCTAGTTGATTCCATGATGCGCATAAAAAATCGTTTTGCATCGGAAAAACCGGCTCTGCGAACTAGCAGGATTGAGGCGTGCTGTGTTCCGGGCGTGCGCAAAGTTTATGTGCACACAGATGGAGGATTGTCTATTTGCGAGCGAATTGGAACCTCTCCCTCCATTGGCACGATTGCGGAGGGCGTCGACAAGGACAAAACCATTCATACTTATATTGATGACTATCTGGCCCAAACCAAACCACTATGTGAGAACTGTTGGGCGTTTAATATCTGCCCTATGTGTTACGCCGCCTGCTTTGATAAAGGCGGCGTCAACATCAAGAAAAAATCGTTTGCGTGTCAAAATTGTCGTACACATACATATTTGATGCTTGGCACGTTCTGTACGCTCATGGAGGAACGCCCGGACGCACTGGAAGTTCTCGATCGTTCTGTACTACTTTGATGCAACGCCGGAACAACGCAAGCACTTTCGGTGTCTGTAAATTTTGTTGCTGTCCAAAACGATGGCGGCGGAAAGGAGAATCTGTTATGAGTTTGCACTATGGCTATTCTGGTGGCGGCGGCACCTGCGGATGTTGCTGCAGCTATTCGGCAGAGAGTTACAATACGGCTCTCTCCTATGGCTACAGCCACTACGACTGGGGCGACTGTGGCGCAAGTTGTACGGATGGTAATTCTGCCAACATGAACGCGAACGTGGCCACTGCAATCAGCCGCGCGACCGACGGTTGACGCTCCGTAACAGACAGAAGGCGGGCATTGGATTGCCTGCCTTCTGTCATTATGTATGTTGTTTTGCCGGCAATACCAAGCAAAAAGAAGCACCGCCACCTGGCGTATCCTGTACGGTCAAAGAACCGTGCTGCAGGTTGGCCAATTCCGTGGCCACCGTCAGCCCCAATCCATAATGATGGGCGCTGTTTTCGACAGTTGCCGCGCATTCATTTTTAGAAGTTTGCCGGTAGAAATAGGTAAACACCGCCTGTTTTGCATTGTCCGGTATGCCGGGGCCGTGGTCGATTACCCAAAACCGAACCTGGTTATGTTGGAAGTCTACCCGCAGCGCAACAGCGCTACCAGGAGAGGCGTAGGTGTGCGCATTGTCCAGCAAGATGGCCAAAATTTGCTGTAGCCGTTGCTCATCGGCCAAAACCATCGGCAATGGTGCGTCCGGCATCTCCAGCGCAAGCATTTGTTCCGCGCGGGCCAGAACCGGCTGAAAGGTTTCGTAGGCGGTCATAGCGGCTTCCTCCGGCAAAACAGGTCGAAGCTGCAGTGTCCAATGCCCGGTGTTGCTGTTTGTCAAAACTAGCATATCGTCGATCAGACGTCCCATTTGGCGGGTCTGTTGCTGAATCAAATGGCATGGCTCCGCCAAATCTTGGCTTTTCTGTTTCAGAAGATCAGCCGACGTGGAAATCACAGCCAACGGCGTTTTCAATTCATGGCTGGCAGACGCCAGAAAGCGGATCTGCTCCGTTTGCGCCTGTTCAATCGGGCGTACAGCAAAACGGGCCAAGATGGCAGACATCAGGATAAGTGCGGCCCACCCCAACATAAAAGCGGCCGCATACACGGCCAGTAAGCGCAAGACTTCGGCCGAATGGACTGTCACAGGTTGCATAACCAGTATATTGCACCACTGAGTAGTGGACATCGCCTGCCCTTGCAGGAAGCACCGCCAGTTTTGCCCTGCGGACTGTACCATGAAATTCCCACTTTGCGCTGCGGAAGAGTATAAGCCTCGCCCAATTGCAGATGCCTGCACAGATGCCAGTAGTTGTGTCAACGTTTCTTTTTGTAAGTCAGGGACGAAGGTCAGCAACGTGCCGCCGTCCACAACCGCCACGGCCAATTGATTCTGCCCGGCAAACTGCAACACAGTTTGGGTATCCACACCATAGGGCGAGGAGACATAGGCGGTTACAGTCTGACATTGGGAGAGAAATAGAGACTCGTCTGCATTGCTCATCTGACGACGGGCGGCCTGCCAGGCAACGGCGAAAGCAATCAGCAGAACCAGTCCGGTAACCAGCGCACAGAACGCAGTGATTCGGTATCGTGATTTCCTATAGATGGCTCCCCGTGTGGTGGATTTATAGCTCTCTTTCATAGGACAGTTGGTAGCCGGTGCCCCGGCTGTTTTGTATTTTCACGGCGGATTGCAGGTGCGCGAGCCGCTGCCGTGTCAGATGGATATAGGTGTCGATGACAGCATCGGTCACTTCCGCGTCCGGCCCCCAGATGCGGTTGAAGATTACGTTGCGAGTAATGGGCACTTCTGCATTTCGCAGCAGTAGTTCTATCAATTGGGCCAGCCGTTTGGGCAGGACTTCCTTCCCGGCGGGGCCGCTGAGCTGCCGCACGCTGGGGCGGTAGCTCAAGTCACCAAAACACAGCTCTCCGGGATCCTCAAGGGATACCGTGCGGCGCGACCAGATACGCAGCCGGGCCAGCAGTTCCTCCATGGCAAAGGGCTTGACGATATAATCATCTGCCCCCGCATCAAGACCGGTGACTTTATCGCCCAGGGTATCCAGCGCCGTCAACAGAAGAATCGGCACTGTGATACCAGCCGCGCGAGCTTCCCGTGTCAGTGTGATGCCATCTTTTCCGGGCAACATTCTGTCGAGCAGGATCAGGTCGCTACTGTTGTTGAGCATTTGAAACTCTGCCTCGTTTCCATTGCTGCAAGTTACGACCGTGTACCCCTCGTTTTGTAAAACGGAAGCAATGTTTCGGCACAGGGAAACGTTATCTTCCACAAGCAAAATTTTCATGCCCGCCTCCCGGATGCCTTGTCAAAAATTCAGGATAAATTTAGAGTGTGTTTGCTACAATCAGTTTAGAACAATTCAGGAAGGAAGTCAACAACCATGAAAACAATGCGCGCCAAGGCGTTGGCCTCTCTGCTGGCAGGGTTCGTCACGCTCGCTGGGTTTTCCGGCTGCCATGCATCTTCGGCAGCCATGTTTTCGGAATCGGCAACCATCAGCGCTTCTTCTGCTCCGCAGGACAGCGCGTCATCGACAACACAGATTCCGCAAACCAGTGAGGCGGGGACGTATGTGCAGGACGACATGACGGAACTGATGCCGCAGACCTATGCATATTTCACGGATTTGCGTCTCTCCGCGGATGGTGCTGTAGAAGTGGTGGGGCTGAGCCAGAGCGGCGGCGTACAACTTTTGCGCTGGACCGAGGATGTTTGGGAAACCGCCGTCGAATCCGGCCAGCCGACCGTGGCGAACGGAGCTTTGACCGTCGCGGCAGACGGCACGCTTTGGACCGTTTGCCGCGATGACAGCGGTGCCTACACCCTGCAGAGCGGTACGGACCCTGCCGCCATGCAAACCATTCCGGTCGAGGCTTTGTCGCAAGAGGAAGCGCTGCCAATCAGCCTGCGACTTGCAGCAGACGGAAAGATATTTTTGACCGCTCAAGTCGGGGAAACCACCGTCTTTGTGCTGGTCGATCCTGCCACCCGGCAGGCCACGACCGTGACGCCCGGTTTCTATGGCAGCCCGGCCTTTTATGCAGAGGGTTCCATCTATACGTTTGCGGCCGGAAGCACCAGCTTGTCTGTGCTCGATGCCACGAATGGCAGTGTATTGCAACAATACAGCTTGCCGTTGGCAGAGCCTTTGGCGCGGGCCAGCGCTGCCGCGATCCAACAAAACTGCCTGATTTGGGCAGACAGCAACGGTATCCATCAAATTGCCCTGAGTGGTACTTTACAGCAAAATCTGGCCGATAACCGCAGTTTTGCGCTTGCCAGCAGTTCCTTCATCGTACAGCAGATCGTGTTGGACGGACAGGGAAATTACTGGGTCAGTGGCGTAAATGCCGGCGGTCAGGCACAAATATACCGGTACCGGTATGATACCCAGGCGGCCGTCGCGTCCGGCGGCGAACTGGTGGTTTGGGCCATGGAGGATAGCCTTTTGCTACGTGAGACCGTCAATACATACGCATCTGAACACCCGGAACAGACGGTCACTGTGGAATATGGTCAAGACAGTCTGGACAATGGGATGACAGTGGACGATGTGATCCGCACCCTCAACGTAGAGATCTTTGCCGGTGAGGGACCGGATGTACTTGTGCTGGACGGTCTGCCCGTAGAATCTTACATTCGTCAGGGAATCCTCGCAGATTTAAGCAATATCGATACCAGCAACTGCTACGAAAACATTGTACATTGCTATGCCGATGAATCCGGCTGTTGGGCGCTGCCGCTGCTGTTCCGCCCCAGCCTGGTTTATTGCCAGTCTGAGGAAAACAAAGCACGGTTGTCTGAGGCCCAAAATTTGACCGATTTGCAGGATCTCCTGTGTGTCAAATCAAACTTTCATTATGATGGGTACTACAACCTGTTCAGCGAGTTATACCCGGCGGCCAGCGCGTCGATCTTTGCTGTCGAAGGCGAAGGTGTGAACGAGGATGCTCTGCGAGAGTTTTTGTCTGTCACCAAAGCGGTTGTTGATGCGCAGCAGATCAGCGCGGAATATGATCCGCTTTTTGGGGACGGGGAGGATACCGCCAGCGGGGATGACGGCCAGCACCTGGCTGTGGATATTCCTGTCAGTATGAACTGGTATGGCCGGGCGCAGGATCCGGCTGACTGCGCGGCAGGCAACCCCAGCGACTATCTGCTGACCTATATCTACATGGTCAGCGAAACCGGGAGCGTCCCGGCTCTGATTCGCCCCTTGCCGGGTGATGTGTTTACACCGGTGATGACAATGGGCGTATTGAATACATCTGACCAGGTAGACGCCGGCGTGGCGTTTGTTGGAACCATGTTGGATTGCGAAACGGAAGACCTGGCTGGCCGAGGCAGTTTCAATGGTTACTTTGTGCGTCAAGGCGTCCAACTTGCCAAAGTCAGCCAGCGTTATGATGGTACCGACGGTAACCCTACGCCGTCTGAATTGAATCTGGATGCCGTGATGGCCCAACTGACCACACCGTCGAACACGGATTTGAGTTTGAGGGAACTTGTCTATGAGAACGCGGCTCAACTGTATACGGGCGCGCAGGACTTGGAAACGACGGTGGCCAACATCCTGCAGCGAACGGACTTGTACTATGCAGAGCAACAGTAACCGGGGCCGCAACTGCTGTACGGCCACCCAACGGGAAACTCGTGCGGCCTGGTTGTTCCTGCTGCCCAGCTTGACTGGCGTTGTTCTGTTTGTTTTGCTGCCCTTTGCTGAGACGGTACGGCGCAGTCTGTTTGACACGATGGGAACTGTCTGGGTCGGCTTGAGCAATTACCGCTCTGTCATACAAAACGGTGCCTTCCAATTGGCCGTACACAATACGGCGCGCTTTTTGGGGATTTGCCTGCCGATTCTTCTTTCAGGCAGCCTGGTACTGGCGCTCGTGCTCCACAGCCGTCCGCTGCGGCAAACACGGGCTGCCCGCATCTTCAAAACCACCTTTTTGCTGCCTATTGCGATTCCTGTGGCCAGCATTGTGCTGTTGTGGCAAACCTTGTTTGCCCGGCAGGGGTTGTGCAACGGTTGGTTGACCTGCCTGGGGGTGCAGCCTATAGATTTTATGGGGACAGGTACAGCGTTCTGGGTTTTGACCGGCACCTATCTGTGGAAAAATTGCGGGTATACAAGCATTCTTTGGACGGCCGGGCTGGAAGCGATTCCGGTCGATCAGTATGAAGCAGCCCGCGTCGATGGTGCAGGGACATGGCAGCAGTTCTGGCATATCACCTGGCCTGAGCTCCAGACAACTTTAGCCCTGACCTTGATTTTGAGCCTGCTGAATGCCTTCAAGGTTTTCCGCGAGGCCTACCTGGTGGCAGGACGCTATCCGCAGCAGAGCATCTATCTGTTGCAGCATTTGTTCAACAACTGGTTTTTAAGTCTGGACCTGCCGCGCCTTGCTGCTGCCGCCGTGTTGGTTGCGCTGGTGTTGTTGGTTGTGATTTTGGGATTATTGAAATGGTGGGACCACTGTGCGAAAGATGAGTAGGGTTCACAAACCGCACCGCTGGCAATGGCTCTGGCTGATACCGGCGGCGCTGCTGGTATGGTGGCCACTCTGGTTTCTCTTTATGGGCGCGCTGATGTCCCAGGAAGAATTGCGCTTGACAATTGGCCCGGCCCTAGGGCTGGGCACCGGATATACCGTCTGGCACCTGTTGCCAGACTGGCCGACGCTCGAACCGTTGCTGACCCTGCTGTTGGATACGCCGCAGTTTTTTGTCATGTTCTGGAACAGCATCGGCCAGTCTGTAGCCCAGGTGGCCGGGAACCTGCTGGTGGGCGCGCCTGCCGCTTGGGCAATCAGCCGGCTTCGCTTTCGCGGGCGCAGTATGGTTCGGGGGCTTTACATCGTTCTGATGCTATTGCCCTTCCAGGTAACCATGGTGCCCAGCTATCTGATATTGCGCCAATTTGGCCTGCTGGACACGCCGTGGGCCATCATTTTACCGGGCATCTTTTCTACATTTCCGGTATTTATCATGGAGCGCGGCTTTGACACGGTTCCGAGAGAAGTCTTGGAGTCCGCTTCGATCGATGGTGCAAATCAATGGCAGCGTTTTTGGCGCATCGGGATTCCATTGGGGATTCCCGGTCTTATATCCGCCCTGACGCTGGGATTTTTGGATGCCTGGAACGCCATAGAACAACCGATGACTTTTTTGGAATCTCCACAATATTGGCCACTGTCTCTCTTCTTTACCGACCCGGCCAATCTGGATACAAAACAACTGGGGCTCGCGATGGCTGCCAGTCTGTGGATGTTGCTCCCTTCGATTCTGGCCTTCCGCTTCGGGCAAACATACCTGGAAGCAGGCTTGACAAAAGGGGCTGTGAAAGGATGAGCTCCTTGGACGTGATACATAAACTCAGACAGCGGTTGCACGCTACTGCCGCTGCCAAACCCAACCAGTGGCATACCGGTGTTGCCATGCTGCGCTTTCTTGCGCTCATGCTTTTGTTGACTTTGTTGGTGCGCGGAACCGCGGCCACCACGCTTCCAGTCGTCTCGGTGACCGCCCCGTACCAGGGTGTAGTTACGCAGAGCTTTACAGTTTCCGGTCAAATATCCCCCGGAATTGGAACTCCGCTGACCATCCCGGAAGGTCTTTTGGTCGAACAGATTTTTGTCCAACCGGGCGATCCGGTGACAGAAGGGCAAACGCTGGCGCTCTTGTCTTTGGACGATGTGCGCGCGGAAATCGAACAGGTACAGGCGTCCATGCAGCAGCATCAAGTACAGGCCAACCAGCTTCTGGCAGGGCAGGCGGCCGATCCGTTTGCCTGGCAGCAGGCGCAGCAACAGCTGGATCGAGCGTATGCAGACTATCAACAGGCAGCAGCGGAAGGCGAGGCGGATGTTTCGCAGGCACAGAATGTGCTGGATGCGGCCCACCAGGTTTTGGCAGAGGTAGAAGGCCGGAAACCGCAACGCCCTTACGAGGACGGCTTTTGGGAGATGGCAACGCCGGAACAAGCACAGACGGAACAGGATTACGCGGACTGGGAAGCGGAATACGCGACCGCGCAGGCGGCTGTGCAGCAGGCACAGGCGGATTTGGAAGCAGCACAAGAGGCCGCGGACAATGCAACGGAGGCGGCTCTGTCCGCCGCGCAAAACGCAGAGGATTCGCGTAATAGCGCCCAGCACAATTACGCAAAGGAAACGGAAGAACTGGCTAAGTCAAACCAAACTGATCAAGCGGGCGCTCAGGTTTTGCTAGCCCAGATTCGGCAGGAAGATCAAACCTTGAAATCTCTCGAAGCCCTGCAAGCAGCAGGCGGAGCTTTTTTGGCCCCATCAGATGGCATTGTAACCGAGATGGCACTTACAGTCGGAGCAGATACGCCAGCAGTAGCGGGACTGCTGGCAGCAAACGAACAAGAATATGCGGTCACTGCCTCCTTGACAGCGGAACAAGCAAGCATGTTGAAGGCGGGCGGTACGATTTCGGTGATGCAGGAACAAAATACCGGAACAGCCACATTGGAACAAGTCAATGATAATCTCGCCCAATTCACAGTGTCTGGTACACAGTGGAAAACGGGGGCGGCGGATATAACCGTTACGACTATGGGCGGAACGACAGGGCTTTGCCTGCCAGCCACCGCAGTCAACAGCGATAACGCCGGGGATTTTGTGTACCTGGTGGAAACTAAAAATACCGTGTTGGGCGTTCAAAGCGTGCTGGTCCGGCTGGGGGTTACCGTAGAAGAACGTGGCGATGGTGTAGTACGTATTTCGGGCGCTTTGAGCGGGCAGGAACAGATTGTCAGTGCAAGCAGCAAACCACTTTCCGCAGGAACAGAGGTGAGAATCGATGAGTAGGAAGCTGATGTCACTGATCTGTCTGGGTATGTATTGCCTTTGCCTCTGGCTGGCTGTGCAGACTGTCGAGAAGGTTAGACAAATCAGCCCAGGCGTCAGTTTGCGCTACACGCAGGCGTTGACCGGCGAACAGGTAAAAAAAGCGCAGACTTATATAAAAAGTAGTCAAAACACAGATGGGCTGATGGTAACTTTCTGGGAAGAAACCCAGGTGGCGGTGCGCTCCCCTGTAAGCACACGGACCTGCACGGATGTTTGCAGTATCGGTTTCTGCGGAACGGCCCATGATGCATACGGAGCAAGCTATGTGGTGGGAACTGCACCCGGCAGTGGCGACACCAGCCAGTGCGCTGTCAGTACGGCGCTGGCATGGCAGCTTTTTGGAAGTACAGACATATTGGAGCAAGCGCTTACGCTGGACCCGGATACAGAGGATGCCCGGACTTACCGGGTGTGCGGTGTCTTTGTATCGGAAACAGAGCAGATCCTTTATGGTGTTGAAACCACCGCTGCATTCCAACTTCTTGAATTGACCCATGTTTCTAGAGATAATCCGGGCCAAAGCGTTCAGCAGCTTTTGGCTGCCGCCGGTCTGGCTCAACCGGACCAAATCCTATATGATGCCGCCCTCGCCTGGGTTCTGTCAGCGTTGATTGGAATACCCGAATTGCTTCTTCTGCTTTGCGCCGGTTGTCGTCTGCTTCGCTTATTCCGCAATAAATCTCTGAGAGAAGTTATAGGGTTCGGGATTGCGCTGCTGCTTGTTTGCTTACTTCCGACCGGTTTGGCTTCGCTGCCCGGATGGATGATTCCCAATCAATGGGGAAGTATGGTGGCGTGGCATTCGCTTTTGTCTGCCGCAGGTGACCGGCTGACGGAATGGTTTGCCTTGTGCCCAACTGCACGGGATGCGCAATTAAAAGGCGAAGCAGCACAAGTGGTTGTGTTTACCTGCTGGAGTCTGGTGTTCGCTGTGGCTGCTTGTTTGAGTTGGGGTTCTTCCGTTAAGACAAAAGGGAAACGCTCCTTGTGCCCGTATGACAACCACGCGACGTCAAACTTATAAGATGGGATTTGCCTCATTTTTTATGAATAAAAACGCATGGCATCCACACGCTCTCCGTTTTCTCTTACCTCAAAATGCAGGTGGTTGCCCGTGGCGCGGCCGGTGTGGCCGACGTAGGCGATCACCTGCCTGGCCTGTACCTGCTGGCCTTGGGTGACGCAGACCTGGCAGCAATGGGCATAAAGGGTTTGCAGGCCGCTGCCGTGGTCGATCTGGACATAGTAGCCGTAGCTGCCGCCCCAGCTGTCGAGGGCGTTGGCCACCGTGACTGTTCCGTCCGCGGCGGCAAGGATTGGTGTGCCTTCGGGCGCGGCAATGTCGGTGCCATCGTGGTAGCTGGTTTCTCCGGTCAGCGGGTCGGTGCGGTAGCCGAATGGCGAGGTGATGCTGCCGGGAATCGGCAGCGGCCATTGCAGGGAGCCGGTCGGGGTGCGGGTTGTGTCCGGCGTTAAAATTTCACTGTCGCCCGCCGCAAAACCGCCGAGCAGTTCGGCCCACAGCGTTTCATATTTCGGGTCTTGCAGCAGGGTCAGGTATTCGGCTTGGCGAGCGGTGAAGTTGTAGGCGGTTTGCATTTCCTCCGGCGTTTTGTGTGTCAGGTGAATGGTGAGGACGGTTTGGGTGATCGTGGTGGTATCGGCCTCGTTGCTTTCCTGAGATCTCGCGCCGCTATCGTTGGCCGTGCTTTCGGATGCCGTATCACGGCTTGCTTCTGTGTTGGCGTTCTGTGCGGACACTTCCACGGTTTCCTCGCGGGTCGTATAGCTGACTTCATTCATATCCCATAGGATTTCGCGCAGCTCATCCAAGCGTGCCTCATCCAGCGCCGCTATCGGTGCGCCGTCCGCAGCGCCGGACACGCGGGACGAAAAGGCCGCCAAGACATCTTGCCAGCGGATATAATAGACACCGTCGTTGGTCTCGATCTCCTGACGGTCGTGGGGTACGGTATCGGAAATGTGCTCCAGCTCGTCACGGTATTCCCCGGTTAGCTGCTCCACAGCCTGCTGCACTGTGATCGAATTTTCATCCGGCGCTTCGGCGGCAAAGAAAATGCCGTAGGCCGAGCCGGCGATGAAAGCCACAAGGCAAATGATAACAACGACTGCGGTAGCCGCGCTCATGCCCGCTATGATTGCCACCGTCAGCGTGTGCAGCGCCGCCAAGAAATGCCGAATTGCCGCGCGCACGGCCTTAACTGCCTTGCGTGTCTGCTTGGAAGCGTTCTTGGCAGCCTGCCGTGTCCGTTGGGCCATCTGCTGGGCTTTTTGTTGGGCGACCTGCTCTGCCTGCACGGTGCTGGCGGCGGTTCGAATTTGCTTTCGGTCGCGGCTCACGCCGCGGATTTCATGCGGAGCAGTTTTTATATCGTGCGGTTTTTCTTTGACGGACAGCCGATTCGATTTTATGTTGCGGTCAGATGTTTGTTTTGCAGAATCACTTATGCGAGAATGATTCGCGCTTGGATTTTCTTTGCCAGACGGTACGCTACACTCCCGTGGCTCTGTAAGGTTGCTGCTTACTTGGCCGCCGTCCGGTGCCTGTAGCTCAGAAAAAGACTGCTGGCCCGTCTGCTCCTGCCGTTCAACGCTCTGCTCCATATGCCGCTGCCCGGCGCGTTTCTTGGCCAGTTCACGGCCTTTGTGAACAGCTACTTTTGCAGAGCTTTTGCCCACGCTCTGCAAAGCGTCGGAAACTTTTTCGCCAGTTTGATTGGCTTCGGAATATTGTCCTCCCTGCTGCCCGTCGGCTGTACTCTCTATTTCAGTTCGACCTTTTTCTTTGCTTCGCAGCCACAGCTGGCGCATGGCCTCTTTCGGTATCTGCGCTGCCGCCCGCTGGCGCGGGGTAGTGTTTTCTGATTTTGTCCTTATATCTTCCATTTTCACCACCGTCACAAAAGATTCAAAAAATGTTGTGCGTTTGTTCAAATTGCTTTTATGCCTTTGACACAAGCGCGGTGTATCCTATAGATGTAATCAAAAGGCGGGCAGCGCCCGCAACACCTACTGCGCCTTCGGCCATGTGAGGGCAATCGCCCGGCCAAGGCCAGACAACCCATAAGGCTTCGGCCATTATATAAATTTGGCGGCTGTGCGAAACGCACAGCCGTCTTTTGTGTGGGCGGGCTTCTGTTCCTGCAAGGCATAGGTTATTCTTTCAGCCGCTCATCCGGCTTGGTCGTCATCAGGCGGTAGAGCTTGGTGTCGGTCGGGAAGCTGTTCGTGAACGGCACAAGATTGCCTGCGCAGCGGATCAGACCGCAGCCGGCCGGTACGTTCGTGATGTACCCCAACTGCGTGTCCGAGATGTTCAGCAGCTTTGCCAACTCCCCGCGGTCGGTCGCGCTCTGGTTCAGCATGATGAGAAATTCCGAGTTTGCCAGCATCAGCCGCGCCGTATCGGAGCGCAGCAGCTCATCCACGTTCTGCGTCAGGCCGGTGATCAGACCGTTATATTTGCGGATACGCTTCCAGAGTTTGTAGAAAAAGTTGGAGCTGTACTCGTAACGGAACAGCAGGTAAAACTCATCGCAGACGATCCAGGTGCGCCGGCCGGCTTTCCAGTTCTGGATGACGCGGTTGTAGATGGCATCCAGCGTTACCAACATTCCCAGGGGCATCAGCTGTTCGCCCAGCTCTCGGATGTCATAGTCGATGATTCGCGCCCTGGTATTCACGTTGGTGTGCCGCGCAAAGGTGTTGAGTGTGCCCGTGATAAACAGTTCGCTCGAAAGCGCCAACCCCTGCGCCTCGGTCTCCGGCTGCATTTTCAGCAGGCGGTAAAAGTCTTTCAGCGTCGGGGGTGTGCCGGTGCAGTCGCGGTCAAGGTAGGGCTTGTACAAAAGTTCCGTGCAGCGACCCAAAATCGACTTTTCGGCGGCGGTCAGGCTGCCCGCCAGCTGCTCAAACAGCGAAAGCACAAACTCGCTTTTCGCAATGATCGGGTTGCGGTCGTCGCCGTACTCCTTGTCCATATCCAGCGCGTTGATGTGCGTGTCGGATGCGGCGGAGATTTGAATGACTTCGCCGCCGAGGGCACGGGTCAGGTGACCGAACTCACTTTCGGGATCAAGGATGAGAATATCATCCTCGGTCGCCAGCGCGATCTGCACGATTTCCTCTTTTGCAGACATGGACTTGCCGGAACCGGAAACACCCAAGCGGAACGAATTGCCGTTGAGCAGAAGCCGCCGATCCGCCACGATTCGGTTTTTGCTCACAGCGTTCTGCCCGTAGTAAATGCCGCCCGCCTGCATGATCTCCTGCGCGCGGAACGGAATCAGCACGGCGGTGCTTTCGGTCGTCAGTGTGCGCAGCGCTTGGATGCGCCGCACACCGTAGGGCAGCACGGTGTCCAGCCCGTCGCGCTGCTGCCAGCGCAGCGTAGAAAGCTGACACAGATGCTTGCGCCCGACCGAGAGCAGCGTTTCGGTGTCGCTGTCGAGTTGGCGCTTGCTGTCGGCCAGATGCACCAGCGTGACAAGGCCAAACATCATGCGCTGGTCGCGGGTGGTCAAATCGTCCAGCATCTCCTTGGTTTCCTTGCGCTGCAATTCCATATCATAGGGAATCGTGGCAGTAAAATTGTTGTTGGCGTTCTGGCGGCGCTGCCAGTTAGCCACATTTGTTTCCACGCCCAGCAGCGTGCTTTGCAGCTGGCGGGCGGCCTCGTCCGTGGGAACCGGCAGAATGTCGATGGAGAGCATCAAATCGCGGTCAAGGTCGCAGAGTTCGGACACAAAGCTGTCCTTGATGTAGCTGGCGTAGTCCTGCAGATACAGCACTCGACCAAAGCGGGCATCAATCTTGAAGTGGTCGGCGGCAAACTCCATGCTGTCGGGGCAGAGCCAATCCTTGAAATGCTGGGCGCGCTTGGCGTGTTCGTGGATATTGAACTCCGCCGCAGCCTGTTCCCCGGCCTTGAAAAAGTCGCGGAAAATATGCAGACGCTCGTTCAGCGTCAACTCACTTGCCACCGAGGAAAGCTGCGCCAAGTGTGTTACAAGGTCGGTTCCCACGCGGGAGAAATAGCTGCGGGCCTCGTCTGGGTTGCGCTTTACCACGCTGACGGTCAGATAGCGCTCCCGCACAATGCTGTTGCTGGTGCCGGTAACCTGCGCGGTCAGCATTTTATTAAATTCGTGGCGGTATTCGTCAAGACCGTCTGCTTTGTCAGGGAGAAGTACCGACTTTTCAAATTCTGCCTTGTTGATGCGGCGGTTGTAGATGGTAATCTTCGCAGACGCGCCGGAATCGAGAGCGTTGAGCAGTTCCGAGTAGTCGAGGAACATACTGGTTTTGTCCTCTTTGCTGGCGATGGCATAGTTGATGTCGGTGAACGACCATGTTTTGGAATACTGGTTGCCGACTTGGAAAATCCCATCCGCAAAGATGCGTCGGATGGGAATGGCATCCTGTACACTGCGCGGAATACGGAACTTTTCGCGTTCCATCTTCTGCGCTTTCGACAGGGTTTTAATCAAGCGGTTTCCTCACTGTTATGGGTGTTTTTCTTCATAGGCAAACCTCTCTTTCGTTTCATACCCGCGCGGATGGCGGGCTGCAGGGTTTCGTAATAGTAACTGTCGGATTTGAACATGAGGCGTTTCGGGCAGAGAATTTCAGATTTAAACCATGCCCACAGCACCTGTTCGGCTGTCATACCGTGGTAGGTGAAAAAACCACAAGCCGCAAACGGCGCGGCCCCCAAGATGCACATCCAGCCGATTTCCTCGGTGCCGACATACGGCTGCAAGGCAAAGTAAATGCCAACCGCTACGCCGACGGCCAGCATCGAGCAGATAAACTGCCGGGTGTTCAGCCCGAAAAAGATATTTTCATGGTAGTCGCGGACTTCTTTTGGTATTTTGATTTCTATAGCAGACACCTCCGTAAAGAAAAGCGCCGCTATGCAATCTGCACAGCGGCGTTCTTCATTATAGATATTTCGTATAATTTTGTGTCCCGTGGAAGATTCTGTAAATTTCCACGGTATTTCTTAATTCATCAATTTTGAAGAGAGCTACATATCGTCCAATTAAGAACTTCCTGTATTCTCTCTGCCGAAGCCCCTCGTCGCGGGAGTACCCATAAATTGTAGGAGTCTCTTCCAACCGAAGCAGCACTTCACCAAAATCTTTTACAAACGAGCGAATTGCTTGCTGAGAGTCGAACTGTCTCTCGAAGTATTGCAGAATTTCTTGGTAATCATCCTCTGCTGCTGGCAGCAAAATGACATTATAACTCATACTTCTTACTCGTTTCTTTCAGAATATCAGCAAGAGGACGTCCCATTCCAGCTTCGTGCTGTACTTCAGCCGTTGCCAGCTTTGCGTATACCTCATTCATGATTTGTTGGTGCTCATAGGCTTCCATGCTCATGATAACCATATCGCCATAACCGTTTTTGGTTACAAAAATAGGTTCTGCTGTTTCATGACAGCGTTGGGAAATTGCGTTGGTGTTCTTTAAATCACGAATCGGAATAATTTCAGGCATAGTCTCAGCTCCTTTCGTGGCTCTATTATACCACAAAAAAGCCGCACCTGCAACTCACAATCCCATAATTTCCTTAACGATACGGTCACAGCCTTTAATTGCTCCGACCAGCACCAGCAGGTTGAACGCCAACTCGCCAACATACGTCCACACTGCCGTCACCACAGATGCACCGGTATCCACGGCGGGCGGGCTGGACGAAATGGCGGAGAAAATAATGCAGGACAGTGCAATCACCACACCCTGCAAGCAGACACCTGCATAACTGCGGATGAAGTTTTTGCCGACGCTGCTGGTGGGTTCACCTGCGAATGTGGACAGCGGGATCGGCGCAATGGCTGCATACATCCACAGGCTGAACATTCTGCCGTAGACCGTGAGAATCATGGTAAAAGATAAAACCGTAATCAGCAGCCCGCCGATCAGCGTAACCGCCCACAGCGGGATGCTATCCCAAAAGCCTACGTTGTTGATGGCGTCGATCAACTCCTGCGGCAGCGATACGCTGCTCATGCCGGAGGAGCCAGACTGCGAAATAATCGTAGATACCATTCCCTGCACAATCGAGAACACCGCCAGCATCAATTCCAGCCCGTAGGTCACCGCGCCCTTTGCCAGTGCAAAGCGGATGAACAGCTTGAGCGCGTGTTCGGGCTTTTTGACTTCCACAAAGCTGCCGCAGGTTTTCATAACGCCCACAGCAAAGAAAAGCACCAGCAGCCCATAGCCGATTGCCTGCAACGCACCGTGGATGCCGGTCATCACGCCCCAGACCTGCCCACCCTTGAATGTCTGCGGGCTTTCTGTCAGCAGTGACCAGATCTCCGCCAGCTTGTCGTTCCATGTGGAGAGTGCGGCGTTTAAGTTGCTGACGATCCATGACTCACCCACAGGGCATCACCGCCGTTTCTTTGTGCAAAATCCTCACGCGGTAATGAGGTCGAGGATCTCTTTGGCAAAAGTAATCACCAGCCCGCCCGCCAGCGTCAAAAAGCCTTGACTGCGCTGGCTGGGGTCGTGGCTCTGCAACGACAGACCGACCTGCACAATGCCCCACCCAAGCAGGATGAGCCCCACCGCGCGAATCAGCGAAAAGATGAACGTGGAGAGATTCTCCACGACCACCAGCGGATCACTGGCGGCAAAGGCGGGCAGGGCAAAAACAATGCCGCACACCAGCACGGCGTACAGCGCAAACAAATTGAGAGAAATTTTCACGGATTTTTTGTTATGATTCAGCTTCATGTAGACCTCCGAATTCTTTGTATGGTTGGCCTCATCTCTACCGCTTCGGCGGGCAGAAAATCGTCCATATCCAGCAGTTCGTAATTTTCGGGTGCACCGGGCAGATCCTCCAGCGCATTGCCGGCGGCGGTATAGTCATAGGGAGCTGCGCCGCCGTCCTCGGTGTAGCGGATGTTCGGATGTTTGAGCAGATTATACTTGAAATCCACCACAGGGCGCTCCCCTCGGATGAACAAAATGCACTTGCTGTTATCCAGCAGCCGCACTTCGTCCGGGGTCATAAGGTCGCGCCCGGATTGCTGGTGGTTGATGCTGTAGCTGCCGCTGCGCCCCTTGCTTTGGTTGTAGCTGGTAGTGGAAATCGTTTCTTTCCCCAGCAGTTCCGAAACATATTTGTGGGTTTCTTTCTCGGTGCCGCCGAGGTAGAGAAACTCGTCGCACAGACCGACCAGTGATTCCCAATCATCCTTGTACATAGCCTTTAACTGTGCCATGTTCTGCACGATGATGGAACAGAAAATAGCGCGGGATCGCATGGTGGCCAGTGCCGACAAGAATGTATCTTTCGGCAAGGAAATGTTCGCGTACTCGTCCATGAGGCAATGCACTGGCACAGGTAGACGGCCTTTATGCACGCGGTCTGCTTGGCGGTACAATGTCTGGATAAGTTGGGTGTAAACCATGCCGATTAGATAATTCAGCGATTTGTCCGAATCCGGGATGCAGCAGAACAGCGCAATTTTACGCTCACCCAGTTCCTGCAAATGCAGTTCGTCCGTCATGGTCAGTTTGGCAATGGATGGTAGGTTGAACGCAGCAAGGCGCACACCTACACTTACCAAAATTGACTTTGCCGTTTTGCCAGCCGCTTGTTTGAAAATGCGGTACTGCTTGCAGGCGATGCTGTCGGGTTCGCGCATTTCCAAGCGCTCGAACAGGATGTCCAGCGGGGATTGGTAGTTGTCGTCGTCCTCGTGGACTTCGGCTGCGGCAATCATCTCCATTACCATCGAGAAGTTTTGTTCTTCGGGCGGGGCCTCGTGCAGCAGGTACAGCATAAGGGCTTGAAGCAGGGCTGTCTCGGACTTTGTCCAGAACGGATCGCTGCTCTGCGCATGAGATGGCGTGGTATTTTGAATCAGATTTTCAATCAAGGTCAGCACTTCACGGTCATCATGCACATACACAAACGGGTTGTAACAGAACGATGCGGCAGGGTTTATGAGATCAAATACGATAACCTCATACCCTTTTTGCTCCAACAAATTCCCGGTCTTACGCAAAATTTCGCCCTTGGGATCTGTAATGACCATCGAGCAGGCACATTCCAGTACATTCGGCACACCATAGGTGCGTGTCTTGCCTGCGCCGGAGCCGCCGACAATGAGGATATTGGTGTTGTGCTTATGTTTGTAGCCGTCGATTCCAATGTGGAAATGCTGGGTCAGTAGCAGGTTTGGTCCGCGCTTGTCCATGTAGAACTTATTCAAGCGGAGCACATCGCCCCAAACCGCCGAGCCATGCTCCGCGCCGGGGCGGGTGTTCTTCTGGTCGGTAACAACCACAATAACCACTACCGCATAAACCACTGTAAACACCAGCAAAAAGCGCGGACTGTCCCTGCTCCAAGACAGAACAAAAGGCTCTGCCAGCACGCTGTTCAGCGCATCAAGCAGAGCCGTTATCTTCATGCCCGGCTGCCAACGGCAAGCCACCGCCAGTGCCGCCCACCATACAACGGGCAGCGGCAGCAGCCAGACCCACCAAGGATTCTTTCTTCCCGGCGTGGTGAGTTTTACCTTTCTTCACCGCGATAGGGCGGGCGCTTTGTACGTTCGGCATCCCATGCCTGACGCTTTCTCCACAACTTCGGCAAAACTACGGAAAAGTCTTGCGGCATCCGTTCCGCCTTGATTTGCGGCAGATTGGAAAACAAATCGCTTTGCAGCGTTTCCCATGCCACTTTGTCGGGGGCGTTTTGGGCATAGAATTTATTGTAGCTGTATGCCAGACCGCTGACTTCAATGTAGTGCTTGACTTCCGTTCGCAGCATTTGCCGCTCCCATTCGGTTTCCTGTGCATGGTGTGGCGCAAGCTGCTCCCGCATGATTGCCTGATTCAAATCGTCGGGCAATTTCAGCAGGGTTGGATACTTTCGGAATAACTTGGCGGCAATTTCTTCCTTTTCAAAATAGGTGTGCAGCTGCTGCCCCGCGTAGGCATACCACGCCACATTCCCGCATCCCATCCACTCAGTATCTCGGAACGGAATGTTGAGCGCCGCGAGGTTATCCGGGTCAATCAGCGCCTGCCGATAAGCATCGAACCCCTGCATAATCAGCCAGTTGCGGAAATCGGTAAATCTGTCATCCGAACTGCCGTCATTGATGATACAGGCCGCCGCGACCATTTTGGGAAAGTTGGCTTGATTGCGATAACTTTGCCATGCGCAATCAAAGCCGAGCAGTTCATCCTGCGGCAAGTTGATGAGTTCCGTGTAAAGGAACTGTTTCACGGACGCTTCATCCTGCATATCCGCTTGGGCGCGGACTCGGTCAATGATCGACCAGAATTTTTCCCATGTCATAGTCAGATTTACCAAATAAACAGCGGCGTGTGGGCGTGCAGCAGTCGGGTCAGCGCGTCATCCACGGCATCGGTGTACCCGCCCTCTGCCAAGCGCTGGGTGCGCAGTTGGTTGAGAGCTGTTTTCGCCAGCCGATACTCTGCCGCCGACATCGTCAGTTTGCCACCCGCGGGCAGATCGTTCACCCGCAAAATCAGCCGCCCCGTTTCTTCGGCACTGCCGCCGTGGGCGCGCTGGCCGTAGTAGACATCGCCCAGCGCCCGGAGCAGGATGCTTTTGTTGGCACGGTCGAGTTTCACTTTGCGTTCTGTCATAGCTTTTGCACCTCCTGTTGCCTACAACATATCCCAAAGGCGCTGTCAAAGCTAGTCTTCACTTGAAAACAAACAGAAAACATTTACAGCGCCTTTTCTTTGCGCCGGATTTTTACCGGCAGCTTGGGCATACGGTCTTTGGGCGCCTCTGCCCGGTTTCGCAGGTAGGCAGTAATATCCCGCAATTCCATGCGCACGCTGGGGCGCTCACCCTTGGCCCGAAGCTGATCGGCGCGCGGCGACGGCGAGTTTGCAAAAGATTTGCTGCTGTCGGAGAAAGGCTCGGACGGACTGGCGTTCTCCGAGCCCCGCAGAAAATCCACAGCGGGCGTGTCCTCGTGGTTAGGGGCTGCATTTTCCAAATTCTGCTGCACGGCATCGACCAGTTCTGCCGTGCCGGTGTCCACGACATCCAACTGCAGTTTTTCAATAATGCGATTCGCTTTGGAAGCGTCGTCCTGCAAAATAGCGATTTCTATGTGGTCGGGATCCATCTTGTCGCGAATGGGGCAAAACAGCAGCCCATGTGCTTTGGCAGCGCGGGCAAAATCGTGCATACGGTTTTTGTCTACCGTAAAAAATTTCAGTGGTTTCTGCTCTTTCAGCAGCCGGATAAGGTGCGTTTTGCCGTGGGTCTTTTTGCTGTCGTGCAGCACAGCCTGTGCGAAAATAAAGAAGTTTTTCGCAGCGGTGCCAGAGATTCGCAGGGCGAACTCTGCGCCCTCCAGCGAGTAGCGGACGACTTGATCCGCAGGTTCAGAACCGTAATTCATCTGGCATCACCGGTCTTTTCTTTGGGCGAGGGCAAGCGGCTGAACGAGTCCACGCCGGGGATGAGGGCAAGACTGCGCCCGCAGTCCCAATCTACATGGATTTGCCCAGCGTCGTCGATACATTCCACCGTCCCCATGGAACCGGGCGGCACGGGAAATTCATCTTCCATACAGCTGAGTTGCAGCCGGGTACCGGGCGGGTACTTACGGCGCAGGTGTTCGATGTAGTCTTTGTTGGGGTATTTCATGGGCATCTTTCCTTTCGAGATTATAGGGTCAAATCAATGTTGGGGCGGTGGTCACGCTCACGTTCCTGTTCGCGCTGTTGTTGTTCAGCGCGGTCACGGCGGGCTTCGGTGAGGTGCTGCAGCACTTCTAGGGAGTGTTCTGCAATTTTGCGGCAGAGCCGTTCCTCTTGGCGAAGCTGCCTGAGGTCGGTGTTGACCGATTCACGTTGCGATTGTACATCATCGGTTTTGGGCAGTTGCTTACGCTTTGTCAGCAACTGCCCAATTTCCGTTTGCAGGGCTTGTCGGTGAGTTTCCAGCTGTGTCAGCGTATCAATATTGTTTCTGGACAGGAACTCCATCTGTCGGATGCGCTGGTCTAACTTGTAAGCATCCTGCCGCACGGCATAGCTGGAGCGGCTCGGCTTGCGGGGCAGCGCGCCCAATTCGTACAGGTAACGATAATACAGCGCCCGCAGCCCGGTCAGCTTGCGGCGAGGGTTCTTTCCGCTGTGCAGACGGCCATGCTGGACGGCAGGAGTATTTTCCACATACGGGCGGTAGCTGCGTGGGTACAGGATGCGAGTCTGGATGGCTTCGGGCGTGTACCGCTTGCCCAATGTTTTGAAACGAACAAAGCGTTCCTTTCCGGGCGGACGCAGGACGGAATACTTGCGGGTCAAATTGATTTCATATCCTTTGCGCTCCAATGCCGTAAGGAACTGCCGCCATGTAAGGCTCTGCCGGATAGCATCGTCCACATCCTGCCGAATAGCCGTGCGCCATGTGGGCTGGTTGTTTTTCTCCGCCAGCCATTCGGCGTAGGGCTTTGCCACATGATTAGAGTTTTCGGTGTCGATGACGGACAGCTTATATTTTCGACTAAGTTCATCCGACACCGCCCGAATCTGTGTTACATAGCTTTTGCCGTTGCTGTGGTATTTTTTGCCGTCTATCCGGCTGACCGAGTTCCAGACAATATGCGAATGGATATGCCCGGTGTTCAGATGCGTGCCGATAACATATTCATACCGCCCGCCCAGCACACGGTCTGCAAGTTCTTGTGCAATCCGGTGCGCCAATTCCGGCGTAACCTCGTCTGCCGCAAAGCTCTGCACAAGGTGGTATCCCTGCACGCCGCCGGTCTTGTGCCAGCGTTCTTTTGTATGCCGCATATCCGCAAACGCAGATTCCAGTGTGCAGGCAAAGGCGGTTTCATAGCAGGACTGCTCGGTTTTACTGCGGTTGGCGGCATAGCCAATCGCATCTTCCAGCGATACCGCCGTGGTTTTTTCTTTGTTCATAACATAGTTCACCGTGCTGTCAAGGCGGCGCACGGGGATAATTGAGGTGTAAGCCACTCATATCTACCTACCATTTCTCGTTAATTTCATTCCAGATTTGCCGTGCCAGCAGTGTCATTTCATCCACGCTGTCCTGTCCGGCTATGCCGGTGCTGTTGGCGCGATGGGCAAGCTGGTTTGCGTTGTTGCACAAACCGGAAATTTGCCGCACAAGTTCCGCATGGTGTGTGCAGGGGCGCGGAAGGATTTCCTTGCCTGAGATAAGGGAGCGCAGGTATTCCTCGCGCGAGAATCCACTTGTTTTGACCTGTTCGCAAAGATGGCGGTACTCGCGCTCGTTCAGCCGCAGCGGGATCACATGACCGCGTCTGCGCATTGCGGGGGTTTGGGGATCACCCCAAAAGTGCGTTTGGATATCCAAACGCTATGCTTGCCAAACACGCCCCCCAGCGCCATTCATGACACAAGGTCGTCGCCCTCCGAAACGGCTTTCTTCAAACCGTCCAAGGTCGTCACGATGCGGTTATACTTCTGTGCTAAACCGATCTGCGCGTTGGTGGTTGCATCCTGATTGCGGCTGCAGACCACCAGCATCGGGCAGCGCAACAGCTTATCCCGCACAATGGCGGTGTATTCGCTGCGTTCCACGGCATCTTCCAGCACCAAATACTGGCTGTCCTGCAATTTAGGGCATACAGGCAGGTAGCCCAGCAGGTACACCTCGCGACAATAGTTGCGCAGGTGTTTGGATGTTGCGCCCTCACTGGCGCAGATAAAAGCCCAAGGTCGTTTCATTTTCGTGTTTCCTTTCTGAATTTCGGGAGTGAATCAGATTTGATTCACTATTTTCAAGTTGGCGGTCAAAAGTGAATCAGTTCTGATTCACTTCGGATTCAAGGGCAGTTTTCAGCCGTTCAGTGCTGCGGCGGAAGTAGGCGTCCGACATTTCAATGCCGACAGCCTCATAGCCTTCCTGCACAGCGGCCAGCACGGTGGTGCCCGCCCCGGCAAAGGGGTCAAGGATGCGCCCGCCCGGCTTGCAGATCTGCACCACATCCCGCATGAGCTGCAAGGGCTTTTCGGTGACATGGATGCGGTTCTGCGGGTTCGGATAGCGGAACACGCCCGGCAGACACCCAACATTTCTCTCAAGCGGCATTTTTCCGTTCGAGCCCCACACAATGTACTCGGACTGCTGACGAAAGCGTCCTTTCTGCGGGCGGCTGGCGACCTTATCCCAAACCGCCACGCCGCGCCAGGTCCAGCCCGCCCACTGCAACGCCAGCGTCATGGCGGGCAGCTGCCGCCAATCAATGAACAGGCAGACAGGCGCGCCGGGCTTGGCAATGCTGCGGGCATCCTGCAGCCATGCCGCCGTCCAGAACATCCAACTCAGCTGATCCATCTGGTCGCTGTCAAAGTCGGGCAGTGCTTTGTCCTTACTCATGCTGCTGTACTTTTCGCTGGTGCTGCGGTTTTTGGTGGTCTGGCTGCTGCCGCCGCTGGCATAAGGCGGGTCGGTGATGATGGCATCGAAGCTGTTCGGCTCAAACTGGCGGAGGATCTGCAGAGAATCCCCGTGCAGGATTGACCAGCGGTCACCGCCGCAGTGTTCGGGCATCCGGAAATCAGGGTTGAGAATGTTGAGCGTTTCGGGAGTGTTCGTCAAAGGCATCCTTCTTTCTTATCGTTCAAAATCATGGGTACGGGGTTCTTTCGGGGGCGGTGTCCGGCTGGCCGTCTGCACAGAAACACGGTCATCTTCGAGTACAAAGCAGTCCTGCGTCCTGTTGTCGAGCTTAGTACCGGGCAGAACAACGGCATTGCCGCGGCAGACTACATTGCCGGAGATTTCGCCATAGATGCGGGCGCTGCCGTCAATGGTCGGTGCGCACAAGGTTTGCTCATCCTGCCGAATCACGGCATAACCGCAGACACAGCTTTTGCCCGTGAGCAGCCCGCCGCAAATAGCCGCATCATCTTGTGCGATGGCGTGGCCGGTCATCATGGCACTATTGCCGACATAGGCGCAGCCCTTTGCGACGGCGTAATCTGTAAGGATGGCGTCACCGCAGACAACTGCATTTTCACAGGCGATGGCATCCGCTGAAATCCACGCGCGACCAGCTTGGTCGAGGTTATCGCGGCTTTCCACATAGCCGCCGAGCATCCCGGCAAGGACATTCTCGGTTAAGTCCGTCACCGCGCGGATGCGGTGCAGGTTGGGATTGTCGGGATGGGCAATGTCGGTGATCTCGTATTTCTTCATCTGGCATCACCCCGGTCACGCTTGGGCGTAGGGCTGGGCGACAGTTCGGTTTCCACATACTCGGAAACGATGCTGAGTGCTTTCTGGTAGCTGTCGCAGAACATAACGCGGTCACGCATTTCTTTGGCTTTGTCACCTTGCCCGCTGCTTTTCAGCAGCCGGGATGCGCGACCCATGATGGCGAAAATGTTGCCGTCCTGCCCAAGCAGCTGCATCTTGGGCTTCTTCGGGCGGTTCAGCAGTTTGTTGAATTCGGTCATATCCGGCACATCGCGTTTCAGTTCAAAATCGTGATCCTGCCAGAAATGGACGTACAGCTTTCCGTCCCCAACATCAATCTCCCGCTGCTCAAAGCCCTCGCCCCAGCCATCGCTGTACTGACCGGAAATATATGCGCAGACCACGGCCTGTTCCTCGGCGGTAAGCGGTGCGTCCGTATCGACCCACAGGGAGCCGACCAGTTCACCGTTCACCTCGTCCACCGTGGGAACGGCACGAACGACCTTGCGGCGGACGGAATCGTCCTCGCGGTAATATCGCATCAGGTCGCCGTAAAAGTCTTTGACATCCTCGTAGATGGCATCGCGGATAACATCGCGGTAGCCGGTCAGTTCTTTGCCGGTGTAAGGGATACCCTCGTATTCGCTGTAGTCATCGTCCAAATCCTCGGTGTCATTCGGGAAAAAGTCCGCAGTCAAGGGAGAATAAAATTTCATCTGCAAATTGCATCACCTCAATTTCTGCCGCACAGGTCATGGTCGATCTGCGCGGCATAGTAATTTTCTATCGTCAGCGGCGCATTGTAGAGCGCCGCCAGTAAGTATTGCTTGATGTTTCGGATACGGGGCGGGTTGTCCCTGAGACAATCCAGAACATACTGAATGTGTTCTGCGCCCAATTTTAGGAATCGAGATTTTACTACTTCTGCAGGCATTTCCTCACCCGAAATGCGGATAGCCGCCCGCTTGGAGCAAACCACATCCAGCATCAACTCCACCAGTTCATCCAATCGCATCGTATCCATCGGGTTATTCTGCGCCAAAATCGGATACTCGATATTTTTCAGCAGCAGGGCGCGGTACTCTGTCCGCTGGCCCGCCGCGCGGATAGGATTCGATACGTTATTTGTTTCTTCTTTATTTATTTCTTTAGTATTTAATTGTGCAGGATTTTCCTGTACAGGTTTTTCCCTTTTAGGCTCTGCCTGTTTTGGTTGGGCACAGTTCGGCTCGTCCTGTTCCGGGGGCTGCGGCTGTTCCAGAACCGTGTATTCCATGCCCCGCATCTGGCCGTTCCTGTCGCGGATGCGGCGGCGGATAATATAACCCGCTGCTTCTAACTCGCGCACGGTGGCACACACGCTGTCCACGCCCTCTTTGCAGATGGACGCCAACCCGCGCGTGGTATAATCCCAATCTTCGGGCAGAGACAGCATCAAAGATAAAAGCCCCTTCGCCTTGAGCGAAAGAGCCTTGTTGCGCAGATGATGGTTGGACATAATGGTATAATTTTGCGTCTTTTGTACACGGAACACAGCCATAACGATTTACCTCCTGTTTATGCCCTATAAGTGGGCGAACGATTTCTAACTTTCATGTTGATTTCTCGCTATCGGCAAACTGCGCGGTGGGCGGCAGTTCTTGCCATCAGGTTGTTTTTTGCCATATCAGCGTAATCTCCATTCTCGATGTCGGGCGGCAGGTCATGCACGGTGTAGCGGTCAGCGTAGATTTTCCGGATACCGACACTCGCCATGCGCCCTTTGGCATCATTGTCCAACCGCAGTTCTATCGTGGAGATTTCCGGGTGCTGCCGCAGAAATTCCTGTAACGCCAAAGGCTCTTTGCCGGAGGATGAAACCCCGCCCAGCGACAGGCGGTACTTGTCCGCAGCATCCCCGCAGAGCGTCATCTCGGCCATCGCATCTATGGCAGCCTCAAACACCGCCACAGTGGTGCCGGGCTGCATCGGCGGGATGCAGAATCCGTATTGTTTCTGACTGCCGGGTGCCTCGCGCTTGAACGGTTTTCCATAGTCATAAATGCCGCGCAGCGCCGCATATTTCGGCATACCCTGCGGGTCTTTGCCCAAGAAAACACAGTTGTGGTATTCTGCACTTTCGTACAGAATTTTTCTCTCAATACAGTATCGGATGGTAAGCAGAGACACACCTCTCCCCAGCAAATACCGCGTTACACGGTCATTATTCAGCGCGGGGTTCGGCAGACGGAACGGTGGGCGCTCGCGCTCCACCGCTTCATGCTGCACTGGGATGTACATCGGGCTTTCCTCACACAGCAGCTGCACCGCCTCTACAAACGGCACACCTTCCACATAAATCAAATATTTCAGCGCCGACTTGCCGCCAATGTCGCGGCTTTTCCAGTGCCACACACTGGATTCGCCGTTGATTTTGAAGCTGTCATGTTCTGCAAGCTGATATTCGCCCCGCGCACTGCTTTTCACCAGCGAACCGGGACGGTACCGCCGCAGGAACTCGATAGCCGTCATCCGGTTGGCGGCATGGATCTGTTCTTTACTGACGCGCGGCAATTACACAATGTAAGCGGCGAGGTCGCTCATATGTTCGATATTTTCCCACGGAAAATCCTCGCGCCCGAAGTGACCGCCCGCCGCCGTGCGGCTGTACATGGGGTTCAGCAGGTTCAACTGCTTGATGATGCCCGCAGGGGTCAGATCATACGCCTTGCGCACCGCGGCCGACAAACAATCATCCTCGCAGGGGCCGCCGGTGCCGAAGGTGTTCACATCCACCATGACGGGGTCTTTTTCCCCGATGGCATACGCCAGCGTGACCTGACAGCGGTCGGCAAGATGGGCGGCGACCATGTTTTTGGCAATGTACCGCGCCATATATGCGCCGCTGCGGTCTACCTTGGTGGCATCCTTGCCGCTGAACGCACCGCCGCCGTGGGGCGCAAATGTGCCGTAGCTGTCCACCATGAGCTTGCGCCCGGTCAGACCTGTGTCGGCATCCGGGCCGCCCTGCACAAACTTGCCGCTGGGATTCAAGATAATCTCTACGTCATCGGCGGGCATACCGTCAAAGGCCAGCGGGAACACGTATTCATTCAACTGCGCAGCCAGCTTATGGATGTCGGTATCTTCTTTGTGCTGCACAGAGACGACCACTGTGGTAATGCGCACGGGCGTATCGCCGTTGTATTCCATTGTGACCTGCACTTTACCGTCCGGCCCGATGTCCGGGATGATGCCGGTCATGCGGGAAATCTCCAGCAGCGTCACAAGGCGCTGAGCGGCAACCACCGGCATGGGCAGGTATTCGGGTGTTTCGTCGCAGGCGTAGCCGACCATAACGCCCTGATCTCCCGCACCGAGTGTGTCCTCGTCGTCATCTTCTGTCAGTTCGGGTTCCACTGCACCCGCGATGTCGGGGCTTTGGTCGTGGATATAGCAATCGATTTGATAGCCTTTCGGGTCATACCCCACATCCCGCAGGGTGTCGCGGACGATGTTGAACACGTCAGGCTTTGCCGTAGTTGTGATTTCGCCCGCGACAATAATGTGGCCGCGTGTAGCCATGACCTCACAGGCCACGCGACTGGCGGGATCGTGTTTTAGGCACTCGTCCAGCACGCTGTCGGCAATGAGGTCGCACAGCTTGTCGGGATGACCGCGCATGACAGATTCGGCGGTGTAAAAGCGCGGATGCTCATTTTCTTTCATGGTTTCGTTGTTATCAAAAATATCGTTCATGTGTGTTTTCTCCTTTTTATGGGTGATATTCGGACATAAGAAAAAGCCCGCAGGCGGACTGCGGGCTAAGGTTGGATAAGTCATATCAGCGCTCCGGGGATTCTTTTGTTTTGGGATGTTGAGCCATAATTCGGGCATATTCTTCCGGCGTGGTGTGCTCCACGCACAATGTTTTCCCCAGCAGATAAAATAACTGCGGGTCGTGGTACATTTCCTCGTAGTGTTTTATCTGCCGCGGGGTGAGATCGGTAAAATCATCTTGAGTAAGTCCGCAGATGAAAAAAGTTCCGTGGATGATGTCATAGTCGCCCAGCATACGGTTCAGCGGCAGATTCATGGCGATGCCGTCGTCGTTACAGACGTTATGTGGTGCACCACATAACGTCTGTAATGAGTAGTTCCTACAAATGAGTAGTAATTGAGCAAAATGCCCAGAA